>Ga0207421_10000615_pt1 | contig 46012 bp, 44 predicted proteins | sample SodLakKL_010_SED_4_FD_187542 | JGI IMG/M metagenome (GOLD analysis project Ga0207421, IMG submission 187542) | Alkaline sediment microbial communities from Lake Tanatar, Kulunda Steppe, Russia - 8KL_010_SED (SPAdes) (version 2) | ecosystem: Environmental > Aquatic > Non-marine Saline and...
CGGCCCGCCGCAGTTGGCGCAGGACCCGAAGCTGATGACGTACTTGGGCTCGGGCATCTCCTCGTACAGACGCTTGACCGACGGCGCCATCTTGTCGGTCAGGGTGCCCGATACGACCAGCAGATCGGCCTGTCGGGGACCGTGCGCGAACGGGATCACGCCGTGGCGGATGAAGTCATGCCGCGATGTCGAGGCGGCGATGAACTCGATGGCACAGCATGCGAGGCCGAAGTTGAAACACCACAGCGAGTACTTGCGCCCCCAGTTGAAGACGTACTTGACCGGCTGGGGAAGCTCGACCTGGTCCATCAGTCCCATGTGAGGACTCCTTTCTTCCAGGCGTAGGCGAGGCCCTCCAGCAACGTCGCGATGAACAGGAACATGGCGATGAGCGCGAACAGCGACGACGGTGTCGTCGTCGCATCCAGTTCGCCGATGATCACGGCCCAGGGGAACAGGAAGATCGCCTCCACGTCGAAGATCACGAACAGGAAGGCGAACACGTAGTAGCGGATGTTCATCTGCGACCAACCGCTACCGACAGCTTCGACACCGCATTCGTAGGTCGTGAGTTTCAGCGGCGACGGTACCGATGGTCGCATCACGCGGTTCACCAGCATGATGACCGCATACAGGGCCGCGCCGACGATCAGGAAGATCGCGACCGTGCCGTACTCCTGTTCGAAGCTCACCCCGGTCCTTTTCTTGCCTGATGCGTACGGGCCTGATCCGTCCGAGCGCTCACCACACGCCCCCATCGGCGGGCGCGTTGCGCGATGCTAGCAACCTGCTGGTCGGGCCCCCAACGGCTCGAGAGACCCCCGACACGACTCCAGCAACCCGACGGGTTCCCGTGCACGAGCACCCGACACCCGAACACGGATGCACGAAGACCCCGGGAAGACCCCGGGCAGGCGGCGGGAGACCCCGGGGAGACGGCGGGTTCCCGTGCACGAGCACCCGACACCCGAACACGGATGCACGAAGACCCCGGGCAGGCAGCGGGGAGACCCCGGGCAGGCGGCGGGGAGGCCGGCCCAGGTCACGGCAGCCGCCAATCGATCGGGGCGGCCCCCTGCGCGACCAGCGCCTCGTTGGCGCGGCTGAAGGGTCGCGAGCCGAAGAAGCCACGATCGGCGGACATCGGGCTCGGGTGCGGCGACTCGATGCAGGGCGTCGAGCCCAGACGGGGCGCAAGGGACCGGGCGTCGCGCCCCCACAGGATCGCGACCAACGGCGCGTCGCGGTCGGTGAGCGCACGGATCGCCTGGTCGGTGACCTCCTCCCACCCCCGCCCGCGGTGCGACGCCGGCTTCCCGGGCTGGACGGTGAGGCACCGGTTGAGCAGCAGCACCCCCTGATCCGCCCACGGCCGCAGGTCACCCGAGCTCGGAGGTGGATGGCCAAGGTCGTCCTGGTACTCCCGGAAGATGTTGGCCAGGCTGCGCGGGAGCGGCGATACCCCCGGCGCCACGGCGAAACTCAGGCCGATGGGATGACCGGGCGTCGGGTAGGGGTCCTGGCCCATGAGCAGCACCCGGACCTCGTCGAGCGGCCGCTGGAAGGCCGCCAGGACGTCATCGCCACCCGGCAGGTACGCCCGACCGGAGGCCTGCTCGTCACGCAGGAAGCGGCCCATCGCACGGATGCGCCCCTCGACCGGCGCGAGCGCTGCCGGCCACCCGGGGCCGACGAGGTCCTCCAACGGACGCGTCATGGCTCGAACACGCTGAGATCCGGGCAGACCGGTTCGCGGTCGGCACCGGGCTCGAGCACCACCCGCGCGGTGAGATCTAACCGCCCGTCGCCGGTCCGCAGCGCCAACAGCTCGATGGGGTCGGGAACATCGACCTCCAGTTCCAGGCCCAGCGACGACCACAGACGTGGGTCACCTGCCGTCGGGACCAGCACCACAGCGCCGTCGACCAGCGTCGCCCGCAACTCCAGGGTGAACGGCACGCGGGTGTCGCCGACGTCCAAGCCGGTGGGCGTGATCGTCAGCATCGGATCGGCGAACTCGGGAGCAACTGCGTCGAGGTAGTCCGTCAGGGACTGCTCCGTGAGCGTGACATCGGCCACCACCGTCGTTGGCCGCTCCGCCGTCCCCCACCCGAGGGAGACCGCCGGAAGGCGGGCAGCGACGGTGTCAACCGTCAACGCACCGACCTCCACGCCTGCGGCGGATACCCGCACATCACGGACCTCACCCCGGAGGAACCCCAGCACCGCCGGGCGGGCGAGCGAGGTGACCTCGAGCTCCTGCACGGGGACGCACCGCTCGACGGTCGCCCGTGCGGTACGCGTCGCGATCGTGGGCGCGAGAAGTTCCAGGAGTACCACGGCCAGGACGAGGCCGGCGGCGACGGTACCGACGAGGATCCGCGCGATCCGCATCGTGCTAGCCGGTTCGGTCGAGCGAGTACGCCGCCAGCCGCTGCAGCGCGGTCACTGCCGGCCGGTCACCGAACCCGACCAACTGGTCCATGGCTACCTCGACGTATTCGGCGGCAGCCCGGCGGGATCGTTCGAGCGCGTCAGAGCCACGCAGCAGCGTCAACGCGCGTGCCACCTCGGCGTCACTGGGTTCCCCGGCGAGCAGGCCAGCGAGTTCACCGTCCGGCTCGTCCTCGAGCGCGAAGAGCACGGGCAGGGTGCGCACACCCTCCTTGAGGTCCGTGCCCGGCGTCTTGCCGGACTCGTCCGCCTCGGAGGTGATGTCCAGGATGTCGTCCGAGAGCTGGAAGGCCATGCCGACGTTCCACCCGTAGCTGGCGGCGGCTTCGATGCCGTCGGGCTCGACACCGGACAGCAGGGCGCCGTAGCGACAGGAGGTGGCGATCAACGAAGCGGTCTTGCCCGAGATGACCTCGAGGTAGTGGCTGCGTGTCGGCGTGAGCTGCGGCACGTCGGGTGGCAACGCCCCGAGGGAGCCCTGGACCTCCGAGATCTGCCCCTCGCACAGTGACGCGAGCGTACGGGCCATGATGCGGGTCACCTCGACACCCAGGTCGGCGGACAGGTCGGACGCGCACGCGAACAGGTAGTCCCCCGTCAGGATGGCGACCGTGTTGTCCCAGCGGGAGTTGGCCGAGGGCGTCCCCCGCCGCGCCGCCGCTTCGTCGATCACGTCGTCGTGGTAGAGCGTCGCGAGGTGGACCAGTTCGACGATCACACCCGCGTCGACCAGTGCCGAGGCAGGCTCACCCGCAGCGTCCGTGGTGCCGCTGCCAAGGTGCCCCGTCATGGCGACGAGCAACGGGCGGAAGCGCTTCCCACCGGCCGTGATGAGGTACCGGGCCACTTGATCGACGAACGCGTTGGAGGAGGCGACCTGCTCCCCCAACTTGTCCTCGACCGCGTCCAACACACCGCCGACCGGCAGCCCGTGCTCCTCCAGTTCGGCGAGGACCGGCGGTGGGATGCTCAGGCGGGCGGCGCGCGGCTGCTGCCGGGGCGAGATGGGGTCGGTCACCGGACGAGCGCCGCTGCGGTTTCAACGATCTGCAGGAACGGTTGCGGGTAGACACCGAGGTAGATGATCAGGGTCGCGGCGACCGAGACCCCGAGCGACAGCCCGGTACTGACCACGGGCAGGCCACGCTCCGGATCCGGCTCCTCCAGGAACATCGTGGCGGCGATCCGCAGGTAGAAGAACGCGGCGATCACGCTGGAGAGCACACCGATGATCACGAGCCAGGTCAGGCCCGCGGCGATGCCGGCCTGGAAGACCAGCAGCTTGCCGATGAACCCGGCGGTGGCGGGGATCCCGGCCAACGACAAGAGCGACAGCGCGAGGATCCCGGCCAACAACGGCGAGGTCCGGCCGAGCCCCCGCAGCTCCTTGAGCGTGACCTCACCACGGCGTCGGCGCTCGAGTGCGATGACGCAGCCGAAGGCGCCGATCGTCCCGATGGCGTAGGTCAGCAGGTACCACAGGGTGCTCGTCAGCCCGGCATCCGAGTTGGCCGTCACGCCGATGATCGCGTAGCCGGCGTGGGTGATCGCGGAGTAGGCCAGGATGCGCTTGAGGTCACCCTGGACCAGCGCGACGATGGCGCCGTACAACATCGTGATGGCGGCCAACCCCGCCAGGATCGGCACCCACAGGGACTCGAGCGCCGGGAAGGCCACCATGTAGAGCCGGAGGACCGCGGCGAACCCGGCCGCCTTGGTCGCGGCGGCCATGAAGGCGGTGATGTTCGTCGGAGCACCCTGGTAGACGTCCGGCGTCCAGAAGTGGAACGGCGCGAGCGAGATCTTGAAGCCGATACCGACGGTCACCAGCGCGAGTCCGAGCGCCGCGACGACACGGGGCGTGGTCACGAGCCCGATCGAGGAACCGATCCCGGCCAGGTCCAACGACCCGGTGGCCACGTAGACCAGCGCCATCCCGTACAGCAGGATCGCAGAGGACACGGCGCCGAGCACGAAGTACTTCAGCGAGGCTTCCTGGGACCGGCGGTCCCGGCGGGCGAGCCCGGAGAGCACGTACAGGGCGATCGACAGGACCTCGAGGGCCACGAACATCGTGATGAGGTCGTTGGCGGTCCCGAGGGCGGCCATCCCGACAACGGTCAGGAGCAGCAGGGGCTCGACCTCCGCCCGGTTGATCCGGCGTTCCTGGAGGTAGCCGTACCCGATCGGCAGGATCAGCAGCGCGCTGAGGTAGACGGTCACGCGGGTGAAGAACGCGATGCCGTCGTTGGCCAGTGCCCCCTGGAGCGCCTCCTGCGAGGTCATCCCCCCGGCGGTGGGAGCCAGCACGGTGGCGTACTGCCAGCCGGTCAGCACCAACGCTCCGACGAGGGCGGCCGCCGCACTGAAGGCCCGGATCAACGACTGCCGTCTGGGGAACGCCACGGCGGACGCGGGCAGGGCGAAGCCGACGGCGATGACGACCGCTCCGGGGACGACGACCGCCATCGAGATGAGCCAGATACCGACGGCTGCAGCGATCAGCGCGGCCGGAACCGCGACGATGAGTTCGCGGCCGCGGGCGATGGCCACCAGCAGCAGGACCAGCGCCATGGCGGTCGGCAGGAGCTCGGGAGCGACCGCGGACCACTCGACCGACACGGGGGCCATCTGCGCGAGCAGCGGCGTCACGGCGGACAGGAGGGACGTGCTCATGAGCCGTCCTCCTCAGCCGTGCCCAGGACATCGCCCGCCGCATCGACTCCTTCGGCGACCTCGGTCAGGACGCGGTCGACGGACGGCTCGACGATGTCGTAGAGCGGCTTCGGGTACAGGCCGATGGCGACGATGAGCACCACGAGGGGGACGAGCACGCCGATCTCGCGGGGCTTCAGATCGGAGGTGTTGGCGTTGTCCGCGGTGTCGAGCGGCCCGTGGAACATCCGCTGGTAGGGCCACAACAGGTACAGCGCCGCCAGCACCGCGCCGAAGGTCGCCAGCACCCCGGCGGTGCGGTTGATCTGGAAGGTGCCGAGCAGGATGGGGAACTCCCCCACGAACCCGTTGAGGCCGGGAAGTGCGAGCGAGGACAACGACACGGTCAGCCACAGCCCCGCCATGACCGGGACCTGCTTGGCCAGACCACCGAACGCCGCGATCTGCCGCGTGTGGCGTCGTTCGTAGAGGAACCCGATCAGCAGGAACAGCGCCCCGGTGGACAACCCGTGGTTGACCATCTGCACGACCGATGCAGACGTCGCCGTGGTGGTCAGCGCGAACGTGCCGAGCACGACGAAGCCCATGTGGCTCACCGAGGAGTAGGCGATCAGTCGCTTGATGTCACCCTGCATCAGCGCCACGATCGCACCGTAGAGGATGCCCACGACCGAGATGCCGAGCAGCCATGGAGCGAACTCGGTGGTCGCGTCGGGGAAGAACGGCAGCGCGTAGCGCAGCAGCCCGAACGTCCCCATCTTCAACAGCACCCCGGCCAGGAACACCGAACCGCCCGTCGGCGCCTCGGTGTGCGCGTCGGGTAGCCAGGTGTGGAGGGGGAACACCGGGACCTTGACGGCGAACGCGACCAGGAACGCCAGGAACAACCACCGCTGCTCGGTCGCACTGAGCGACAGGGCCAGCACGTCGCTGTAGGCGAAGGTCCCGGTCTGCCCGTACAGGTAGAGGATGGCGATCAGCATCAGCAGACCGCCGAGCAGGGTGTAGAGGAAGAACTTGACCGCGGCGTACTTGCGGCCGGCCCCACCCCAGATCCCGATGATCAGGTACATCGGGACGAGTGAGAACTCGAAGAAGAAGTAGAACAGCAGCAGGTCGGTGGCGGCGAACACCCCGATGACGGCGGTCTCGAGCAGCAGGAAGGCGGCGAGGTAGCCGCGCAGCCGGTCGGTGATCGAGTGCCACGACGCCACCAGGATCAGCGGCGTCAGGAAGGTGGTCAGCAGGATCAGGACCAGGCTGACACCGTCGACGGCCAGGGAGAACTCCGCCCCGATCGCGGGGATCCAGGTCAGGCGCTCCGCGAGCTGCAGGTTCGCGTCGCTGACCTGGAACTGCACGAGCAGGACGATCGATGCGACGAACGTCGCGAGAGATGCGACCAGCGCGATGATCTTCGAGGTGCGGTCGTCGCCGTCGTGCAGGCCGAGCAGCAGCGCCCCGAGCACAGGGATGGCCAGCGTGATCGTGATGATGCCCATCAGCGCACCACCTGGACCAGCAGCACGCCGACGATGGCCAGCGCACCGACCAGCAGCCAGGCGACGTAGCCACGTACCAACCCGTTCTGCAGTCGTCGTGCGACACGCGCCGTCGCCATCGATCCGGCGCCGCTGCCGTTGACCACACCATCGATGACCCGGCTGTCGAACCACGTGACCGCGGTTGCGAGTCCGCCACCGGCGCGGACGAAGATCGCCTCGTAGAGCTCATCCACGAAGAACTTCCGCTCCGCGAGTTCCGCGACCGGTCCCTTGATCGGCTCGGACATCCTGCCGAGCGACAGGTCGCGTCGGACGTAGGCGAGGTAGGCCAGCCCGATGCCGAGGAGCGCCGCGACGATCGCGATCGGGATCAGGACGGCCTCGGTCAGTGGCCCTGCGGGTTCGTAGCCGAGCTCGGCGACCGAGGCGACGGACGGCTCGAGGAAGTTGAACAGGGGCCCACGGTGCACCGGGTTCAGGGCCAGACCACCGATCGCGGAAAGCACGCCCAGCACGATCAGCGGCGTGGTCATCGACCGCGGCGACTCATGGGGGTGGACCTCGTCACCGAAACGCGGCTCACCGAGGAAGATCAGGAAGAACCACCGGGACATGTAGAACGCGGTCAGGATCGCGGCGATCAGCCCCACGACGTAGACCCCGCCGTAGCCGTGCAGGTAGGCCTCGGTGAGGATCTGATCCTTGGAGAAGAAGCCGGCGAACGGCGGGATACCGCTGATCGCCAACCACCCGATACCCGACGTCCAGAAGGTGATCGGCATGGCCTTGCGCAGGCCGCCCATCTTCCAGGCGTCGGTCTGGTTGTTCATCGCGTGCATGACCGACCCGGCAGCCAGGAACAGCAGGCCCTTGAAGAACGCGTGGGTGACGAGGTGGAAGATGCCCTCACGGAACGCGCCGGTGCCGACGGCGATGAACATGAAGCCGAGCTGCGACACGGTCGAGTACGCCAGGATCTTCTTGATGTCGTCCTGGCGCACCGCGATGAGCGCCGCCAGCAGCGCGGTGAACGCACCGATCCATGCGATGATCGTCATCGCGCCGACCGACTGCACCAGGATCGGGGACAGCCGGACCGTGAGGTAGACCCCTGCGGTGACCATCGTGGCCGCGTGGATCAGGGCGGACACCGGGGTCGGGCCGGCCATGGCGTCGGGGAGCCAGACGTACAACGGGATCTGCGCGGACTTCGCGGCGGCGCCACCGAGCAGCAGCAGGACCAGCACGAAGGCGGTTGTGGCGCCGAGGTCGGGTGCCGCCTCGATCAGGACCAGGAAGTCGAGCGACTCGAAGGTGGCGAAGGCCAGGAACATCGCGATCATGAACGAGACGTCGCCGACGCGGTTGGTGATGAACGCCTTCTTCGCCGCGACCGCGTTCTCCATCTTCTCGAACCAGAACCCGATCAGCAGGTAACTCGACAACCCGACCAGTTCCCAACCGAGGAACAGCGTCAGCAGGTTGGAGCCCAGCACCAGGATCAGCATCGAGGCGAGGAACAGGTTCAGGTAGGCGAAGAACCTCGCGTAGCGCTCGTCACCGTGCATGTAGCCGACGGAGTACAGGTGGATCAGGAAGCCGACCCCGGTGACCACGAGCAGCATCACCACGGTCAGTTGATCGATGAACAGGTCGAACCCGACCTCCAGGCCGCCGACCGCGATCCAGGTCGGCAACGGCCGGAGGTAGGTCGCCGGATCGGCCAGCACCTGCGCGGCGACGGCCAGCGACAGCAGGAAACTGATGCCCGACGCGGCGATCGCGACCAGCGATGCCTGATGGCCCAGCCGCCTGTTGAGCGACAGCACGAGCACGAACCCGAGCAGCGGTATGACGGGGATCAGCCAGGCGGCACCGACCGCGCCGGTGCTGGTCTCGACGACGTCGTTGACGACGTTGGCCCCCTCGACGGCGAGCACGATGGGGGCCACGTCAGTACCTCAGGAGTTGTGGGACATCGACGTCGATCGTCCCGCGCCGGAAGTAGAGGTTGACGATCAGCGCGAGGCCGACCACCACCTCCGCCGCGGCGACGACGATGACGAAGAACACGAAGACCTGCCCGTCCGGACCACCCCACATCCGGGCGGCGGCGGCCAGGGTCAGGTTGACGGCGTTGAGCATCAGTTCGATGCACATGAACAGCACGATCGCGTTGCGGCGGACCATGACGCCCACCAGACCGATGCTGAACAGCAGGGCGGAGACAGCGAAGTAGTACCCGATGGCCACGGCTCAGCCCTCCCGTTCGTCGGTGGGCGTCTGGTCATCCGGATCGGTGTCGACGACGTCGGCCGGATCGTGGTCTTGACCGGCGAGGTCCGCGCCGATGGCGGCCAGCGGGTCGTGGTCGTGCGGACCGAGCCCATCGGGGCCGGGGACCCCACCGCCGTCCGGCTCCTGATCGAGATCCTCGATCTCGAGATCCTTGCGACGGGCCAGGATCACCGCACCGATCGTGGCGACCGTCAGCAGCAGGGCGGACAGTTCGAACGCGTAGGTGTAGCGCGTGAACATGCGCTCACCCAGGAACGCCGCACCCGAGCCGTCGTCCTCCGCGAGCTGATCGGCCAGACCGACGCACCGCTGTTGGCCACTGCCGACCTCGATCGGCGCGTCGGAGCCGCACACCGACGGTGGCCCGGTGTACGGACCGACGAACGCGAACAGCAACGCGCTGGCCAGCAGCACCCCGCCGAGCACCGCGGCGATCTGATTGCGACCACGGCCGGCCAGGAGCAGATCATCGCGATCAACGCCGAGGATCATCACGACGAAGAGGAACAGCACCACGATCGCCCCGGCGTAGACCAGGATCTGGATGACGCCGAGGAACGACGACTCCAACGTCAGGTACAGCCCGGCGATCGCGAGCAGGTTCAGCACGAGCATGAGGGCACCATGCACGATGTTGCGCATCGTGATGACGGCGAGAGCCGCACCGAGGGCGAGGACGGCGAACACCCAGAACAGAACGATCTCCGCGGTGTTCGGGCCGGCCGCTGCCTCCGCAGCCTGGGCCAGCAGCAACATCTAGCGGTCCCTTCCAGGGTCACGGCGGGTCGGGCCGCCAACGGTTGCGGGGTCGGTGGGTTGTTCGTCAGAGATCGGTAGATGCCCGGTCGGTACGACCTGCGCGGCACGCGACGCGGGGGCCGCTCCGGCCGGTCGGTAGGTGCCGCCATGGAGCGTCGGCGGGGTCACGGCGAGCCCACCGTAGTAGTTCAGGCCCCGCTCCTTCACCTGCCGGTCCGTGTGGGGGGTCTCATCGCCCCCCGGCGGAACCCCGGCGATGAGTTGGTCCTTGGTGTAGACGAGCTTGCTGCGCTGGTCCGCGGAGAACTCGTACTCGTGGGTCATCGTCAGCGCCCGGGTCGGACACGCCTCGATGCACAGTCCGCACAGGATGCAGCGGTTGTAGTTGATCTGGTAGTCCTCGGCGTAGCGCTCACCGGGCGAGTAGCGGGCTTCGACGGTGTTGTCCGCACCCTGGACGTAGATCGCATCCGCCGGGCAGGCCCACGCGCACAGCTCACAACCGATGCATTTCTCGAGCCCGTCGGCGTAGCGGTTGAGTTGATGCCGTCCGTGGAACCGCGGCGCGACCGGACGCGGCTTCTCCGGGTACTGCGAGGTCTCGACGGGCCGGAACATGTTGCGCAGCGGCACCGAGAACCCACGCCCGAGCACGGTGCGGCTCAACAGCACCCACACGAGCAGGGCCAGGATCACGAACGTCAGGGTCGTAACCAGCACGGGGGGTAGTTCCATCAGGACGTCACCTTGTCGTGATCGGATGCGGCGGGATCCTCGTCGGGTGGCACCGGCGCGTCGGACGCATCATCAGGGGACGAGCCGAGCACCAGCAACCCGATGACGATGACGCCCGCGATCCCGGCGAGCACCCAGCGGGTCTCGGTCGCCAGGCCACCGAGTTCGTTGAGCAGGACGAACGCGGCGGTCACCATCGTCCAGACCAGGGCGACCGGGATCAGCACCTTCCACCCGAGGTCCATCAAGCGGTGGTAGCGGGCCCGTGGCAGGGCGCCACGCAGCAGGATGAAGAAGAAGATGAACAGCGACATCTTCAGCGAGAACCAGAAGATCGGCATGACCCAGGCGATCGCGTCCGGGAGCCCGAAGGTCGGCCCACTCGGTCCACCCAGGAACAGGGTCACCACGATCGCCGACATCGTGACCACCTGCATGAACTCGGCGAGCATGAACATGCCGAAGCGCATACCGGAGTACTCGGTGTTGAAGCCTCCGACGAGCTCCCCTTCGGCCTCCGCGAGGTCGAACGGAGGGCGGCCGGCCTCGGCCACCATCCCGACGACGAACACCAGGAACGCCGGCAACAGCGGGATCGCGAACCACCCGGGCATCCCCGGGATCAGCCCGTCGCCGGCCTGTGCCTCGATGATGTCGGAGATCCGCAGCGACCCGGCGTAGATGAAGACGCTGGCGACCGCCAGGCCCATGGCGATCTCGTAGGAGACCATCTGGGCGCTGGACCGGATCCCGCCGAGCAGCGGGTAGGGCGAGTTGGAGGCCCATCCGGCCAGGAAGACGCTGTAGACATGGATGGATCCGAGCGCGAGGATCCACAGGGCGCCGACGTGCAGGTCGGCGACGACCAGCGTGAAGGTCTCGCCGAACAGGGTGACCTCGCCGCCGATCGGGATGACCGCGATCGCCAGGAACCCGGCGATGACACCCACGAGCGGCGCCAGGGTGTAGACCGGTTTGTTGACCATCCCCGGGGTGATGTCCTCCTTGAAGAACATCTTCACCCCGTCGACCAGCGTCTGGAGGATGCCGAGCGGACCGACCCGGTTGGGACCGAGCCGGGTCTGCATGCGCGCGACGACACGTCGCTCCGCCCAGATCAGCAGCGCCGTGCTGAGCAGGAAGAACGCGAACACCACGATGGTCGTGAACAGCGGGACCCACAGAGGGGGCGACTCCATCACGCCACCTCCTGCGAGTGCTCGCCGGTGGGTTGTTCCGCAGCGACCTTCGTCAGGGTCACCCGCAGGTTGCCGTCACGATCGGCGAGCACGCCGGCCGGTTGGTCCGCAGCGTTGGTCGGGACCACGACCGTGCCCGGCTGCAGGTTGGTCGTGACCCGGACGGGCAGGGTCAGCGCCCCGCCGCCCCCAGTGAGCTCGACCCGGTCGCCGTCGGACACGTCGAGCTCGGCGGCGTCGGACGACGCCACCACGACGACGGGTTCCCGGGCCGTCGCCAGCAGGTCCGTGGCGCCGGTCAGCATGGTGCCGTTGTCGAGCAGCAGCGGCCGGGCGACGACGTCGAAGCCCTCACCCGCTGCCTCACCATCCTCCAACTTCGCGTCCGCGGCCGCGGCGGGCATCGCGTGCGGCTCGTCGCGGACCCCCAGGCGGTCGACCTCGGCGCGCAGGGCCTCGAGGTCGTTGAAGCCGAGGTCCTGCCCCAGGATCGCGGCCAGTTGGAGCAGGATCTCCCAGTCGTCCTGGACCAGGTCGGGTCCGTCGATCGCGCGGGAGAAGCGTTGCGCGCGGCCCTCCCAGTTGGTCGCGGTCCCGGCACGTTCCTGGCGTCCCGAAACGGGCAGGACCACGTCGGCGAACTCGCGGACGGTGTCGTTCCACGCCAGGTCCTGCACGATGACGGTCTTGACCTTGGTCAGGGCCGCGCGCGCGAGTTCGACCGAGGCCGCATCCCGCGCCAGATCGACGCCGATGAGGTGCAGCACGTCGATCCTGCCGGCGGCCGCATCGGTCAGGATCGCGTGCAGGTCACGACCGGGTTCCTCCGGCAGCTCCGTTGCCCAGACCGCCTCGACCGCGGCGCGGTCGTCGGCAGCGTCCAGTCGCCGGCCCCCCGGCAGCGTCCCGGCGGTCAGACCGGCCTGCATCGCGCCGCGCGCTCCGGCCCGGCGCGGCACGTACGCGAGCGACCCGCCGACGGCGTCGGTCAGGAGGCTGGCTGCGGTGATCGAACCCGCGCCCGCTCGTTCACCGACGAGCACGACGGGCGACTCGACCTCGCCCAGCGCCGCCGCGACCTCACTACCCGGACCGTTCAGGACACCGTCACCGCTGAGTGCCCGCAGGACGGCAGCTTCGCCGCCGACCGCGGTCGGCAGGTGGCGCCAGGCCAACTCGTCGAGGGTGCCGAGGTCCGGACCGACGACCACGATCCGGGCCGTGCGGTTCCGCCATGCCTTGCGGAGCCGGAGGTGGAGGATCGGGACCTCCTCCTCCGCGTCCAGGCCCGCGACGACGATGATCGGTGCAGCCTCCACCTCGGCGTAGCTGGCCGTGTCACGGCCGAGCACGGCGACGAGTTCGTCGCGCTCCGTCGACGGCGCGAACCGGGTGCGGTGGTCGACGTCGTCGGTGCCGAGCACGGTGCGGGCGTACTTGGAGGCGGCGTAGGCGTCCTCGTCGGCCAACCGGGAGCCGGTGAGCACCGCGATGCGGCCAGGGCCGGCATCCTTCGCCGCGCTGATGGCCGCGACGCTCGTGCGCAGGGCCTGGGTCCAGGTGGCGGTGACGAGGTCGTCGCCCTCACGCAGCTTGGGTTCGGTCACCCGGGTCGGCGCGGTGAGATGCGTGAAGCCAAAGCGGCCCTTGTCGCAGTTCCAGGCCTCGTTGACCGCCATGTTGGTGCGGGCGAGCTGCCGCTGGATCTCACCACGCCGGGACTGCACGGTCAGGGTGCAGCCCGCCGAGCAGTGGTCACAGACCGACGGCGTGGTGACCACATCGAAGGGTCGGGCCTTGAAGCGGTACGAGGTGGAGGTCAGCGCGCCGACCGGGCAGATCTGGATCACGTTGCCGGAGAAGTAGCTCTCGTAGGGCTCGTCCTCGTAGATCGCGACCTGCTCCAGCGCGCCGCGCTCGAACAGTTCGATGAAGGGGTCGCCGGAGATCTGGTCGGAGAAGCGGGTGCAGCGGGCGCACAGCACGCAGCGTTCGCGGTCGAGCAGGATCTGTTCGCTGACCGCGACCGGCTTGTCGTACCGGCGCTTCTGGTCGATGAACCTCGAGGTGTTGGAGCCGTGGGCGAGCGCCTGGTCCTGCAGCGGGCACTCCCCACCCTTGTCGCACATCGGACAGTCGAGCGGGTGGTTGATCAGCAGGAACTCGAGCGTGCCCTCCTGGGCCTTCTTGGCCATGTCGGAGGTGGCATGGGTCTTGACGGCCTTGTCCGGCATCACCGTCGTGGTGCAGGCCATCATCGGCTTCGGCAGACCCTCGACCTCGACGACGCACTGCCGACAGGCGCCGACCGGGTCCAGCAGGGGGTGGTCGCAGAAGCGCGGGATGATGATCCCGAGCTGCTCGGCGGCGCGGATCATCAACGTCCCCTTGGGAACGGTGATCTCCTGACCGTCGATGGTGAAGGTGACGTCGTCCACGGGCTTCTCCGTCATGCTCACGCCTGTCCCGCGGGCTCGGAGGTGGGCTCGGTGTCGAACTCCTCCTGGGGGGCGGCCGGCGGGGCGGGCTCGTAGCCACCGGCGTTGGTGAAGGTGACCGTCGCGATGTCACGGCGCGGCTCGACGCCGTAGGGGCTGCGGCCCTGGCGGATGTGCTCCACGTACTCGTCACGGAAGTACTTCAGGCTGGCGACGATCGGTGAGACCATCCCGTCCGCCAGCGCACAGAAGGCGCGGCCGAAGATGTTGTCACAGAGGTCCTCGAGCAGATCGAGGTCCTCCATCCGGCCGCTGCCGGTGTCGATGCGCTGGTAGATCTGCGACAACCAGTAGCCACCCTCGCGGCAGGGCGTGCACTTGCCGCAGGACTCGTGCTCGTAGAACTCGGTGAACCGGCGGACCACCGACACGACCGAGGTCTGATCGGAGTAGACCATCAGCGCGCCGGTGCCGAGCAGTGACCCGGCTTCCTGGATGTCCTCGAAGGTGTAGGGGGTGTCGGCGGCGTCCGCCGGCAGCAGGGGCGTCGACGAACCCCCGGGGCAGAAGAACTTCAGCTCGCGACCGTCGAGCATGCCGCCGGCCATCTCGACCAGTTCGCTGATCGGGGTGCCGAGCGCGACCTCGTAGTTCCCGGGGTTCTTGACCTCGCCCGAGATGCACACCAGCTTGGTGCCGGGTGATTTCTCGGTCCCCCACTGGCGCCACCAGTCGACGCCGTGGCGCAGGATGAAGGGCACGGCGGCGATGGACTCGACGTTGTTGACCGTGCTCGGGCAGCCCCACAGCCCGGCGGTCGCGGGGAACGGCGGGCGCAGCCGAGGTTGCCCGCGACGGCCCTCCAGGGAGTCCAGCAGGGCGGTCTCCTCGCCGCAGATGTAGGCACCGGCGGCGCGGTGCAGGGTGAGGTCGTAGCGCTTGCCCGATCCCATCACATCCGCACCGAGGTAGCCCTTGTCGTAGGCCTGACGGATCGCCTTGGCGAGGCGGCGGCCGGAGTGGGCGTACTCACCACGCAGGTAGATGTAGCCGGCGATCGCGTTCAGGGCGATGCCCGCGACGATCATGCCCTCGATGAGCTGATGCGGATCGAGCTCCATCAGCGGCCGGTCCTTGAACGTGCCGGGCTCGCCCTCATCGGCGTTGCAGACGATGTAGATCGGTTTGCCGGTGTCCTGGGCCACGAACGACCACTTCAGGCCGGTGGGGAACCCCGCGCCGCCGCGACCACGCAGCCCGGACTCCTTGACCGCCTCGATGATGTCCTTGGGGTCCATCTCGAGCGCCTTCTTCAGGCCCTCGTAGCCGTGGTGGCTCTCGTAGACGTCGATCTCGTGGACGTCGGGGATCTCGTAGCGGTACGACAGTGCCGACGCCTGACCGGTGGTGCCCATGGCTAGTTCTCCTCGGTCGGTTCGCCGGTCGCTCTGGCGACCTGCTCGTCGGTCATCGGCGGTTGGTCGCCGGCCGTCGGGACGTCCTCGACCGCGTCGTCACCGACCTGCACGGCCATCTCCTGCGCTTCGGTCCCGCCCGTCTCGGCGGCGGCCTCGGCTGCGGCCTGCTCCGCGTCCGGCAGGGCCTCGTCGGGCCGGAGCGGCGAGGAACCGATGTTCGAGGCCTCGCGGAACGCGGCACCACCGTGACCGACGGGGTCCCCACCCGGGTGCAGGACCGGGATGGAGGTCTCACCGGTGCGGTAGGACGGCCCAGCCGCCATCGTCGCCTGCAGCCTGGCCGCCTCGATCAGGTGCTCGTCGGTGCCGTCCTCGATGCCGGAGAACTCACGCTGGACCACCGAGAAGGGCTCGGGCGTGTGCTTGGACAGCGGCGATTCGGGGGGGTCGCCGGCCTTGGCCTTGGCCAGCAGTTCCATCGCCTCGTCCTGTGACTGCGGGCTGTAGTTCTCGTAGTTGATGGTCACGACCGGCGCCGCGTCACAGATGCCCAGACACTCGGCGTGTTCGATCATGACGCCGGCACCGTCGGTGTCGACGTGCTTGCCACCGAGATCCTCGACGTAGGCGTCGTAGATGTCCTGCCCGCCGGCGATCTGGCAGGTCGGGTTGGTGCAGACGCTCAGCAGGTAGTCACCGAACGGCTCACGCTTGTACATCGTGTAGAAGGTCGCCACCGCGCCGACCTCGGCCTTGGTGAGTCCGAGCAACTCGGCGCAGAAACCGATCCCGTCCTCGCTGACGTAGCCCTCGACCGACTGGACGAGGTGCAGCAGTGGGAGCAGGGCCGACCGGGCGACGGCGTAGCGCGCGATGAGGCGCTGCGCCTCGCTGCGCGTGGCGTCGGTGAAGGGCATCGGGTGGGGCTCCTGTGGACCGGGGCGAACGGTTCGGGTGGAAGGGGACGGTTCGGGCGTGGTTCGGGTCGCGGCGGACGGTCAGCGGTCGACGCCACCCATCACGGGATCGAGCGACGCGACGACCACCACGACGTCGGACACCATATGCCCGCTACTCATCTCATCGGCGGCCTGCAGGTTGACGAACGAGGGCTCGCGCACGTGCACGCGGTAGGGCTTGTTGGTCCCGGTCGAGGTGATCGCGTACCCGAGCTCGCCGCGCGGGGACTCGATCGCCTCGTACACCTGCCCTGCGGGCACCGTGAACCCCTGGGTCACCAGCTTGAAGTGGTTGATCAGCGACTCCATGGACTCACCCATGATGTGGCGGATGTACTCCGGGTCGTTGCCGATGCCGTCCGGACCGAGCGCCTGCTGCGACGGCCAGGCGATCTCGCGGTCCTCGACCATCACCGGGCCGCCGGGGAGCACGTCGAGTGCCTGGCGGATGATGCGCATGGACTGACGCATCTCCTCGATGCGCACGAGGAAGCGGGCGAAGGAGTCACCGGCCGTCTCGGTCGGGACATCGAAGTCGAACCGCTCGATCCCGGAGTAGGGCTGCGCCTTGCGCAGGTCGTAGGGCACCCCGGCGGCACGCAACAACGGGCCCGTCACACCGAGCGCGTAGCAGCGTTCGGCGTCGATGATGCCGATACCACGCAACCGGTCGTTCCAGATCGGGTTCCTGAGCAGCAGGTCCTCGTACTCGACGATCTTCTTCGGCAGCAGCTCGAGCAGGGCCTCACACCGCTGGGTGAAGTCATCGGTGACGTCGATCGCCAGACCCCCGGGGCGGATGTAGGCGTGGTTCATCCGCAGACCGGACTGCGACTCGAACAGGTCGAGGATGTGCTCGCGCTCGCGGAAGCCGGCGGTCATCATCGTGGTGGAACCCAGTTCCATGCCGCCGGTGGCCAACCACACGAGGTGGCTGGCGATGCGGTTGAACTCGGTCATGATGACCCGGATGACCTGTGCCCGCTCCGGCACCTCGATGCCCAGCAGCCGCTCGGTGCCGAGGCAGAAGGCCAGTTCGTTGTGCAGTGGGGCGAGGTAGTCCATGCGGGTGAAGAACGTGGTGCCCTGCACCCAGGTGCGGTACTCGGCGTTCTTCTCGATGCCGGTGTGCAGGTAGCCGACGACGGGCTTGACGCGCAGGACGGTCTCGCCGTCGAGTTCAAGGACCAGACGCAGCACCCCGTGCGTGGACGGGTGCTGCGGGCCCATGTTGACCGTGATCGTGTCGTCGACGACCGCGTCGACGACGTCCTCCCAGTCGGCGCCGTCCACGAAGATCTCGTTGTCGGGCACTCCGCCGGGGGCCGGCTCGGTGGTCGTCATCGGATCACCTCGCGGAGTTTGCGTTCGTCCGGCGGCGGGATGTACTTGTCGTTCTTGTACGGGATGTCCACGCCGCCCAGCGGGTAGTCCTTGCGGTGGGGGTGGCCCACCCAGTCGTCCGGCATCAGGATGCGGGTCAGGTCCGGGTGGCCGTCGAACTCGACACCGAAGAAGTCGTACACCTCGCGCTCGTGGAAGTTGGCCGTCGGGTAGATGTCGACGACCGACGGCAACCGGGGCTGTTCGTCGTCGGTTCCCACCGAGACCCGGAACCAGTGGTTGCGCGTCATCGACCGCAGGACGTAGAGCACCTCGACGACCCCGCGTTCGCGGGAGACGCGGTACTCGGGCCACCCGGTGGTGGAGGGCTGTCGATCGATGATGTGCTCACCCGCGGGCCAGTGCACCCCGGACAGGTCGGCCAGCATCTCGCAGGACAACTGCGCATCGTCCCGGCAGTAGCCCAGCAGGTCGACGAGCGTGTCGGGGGTCGCGTGCACGGTCAGTTCGCCGAAAGCGATGTCGGTGGCCAACGACGGGAACCGGGTCTGGACCCGGCGTTCGATCGCCTCGAGGCTCATGGCGACGCCGGTCAGGCCGTGGTCAGCGTCGGGGACGTTGGTGGTCTGCCGGTCGCTCATGCCTTGGCCCTCTGCTCGGCGAAGGTCTCGTTCTGGATCTTCTCGTGGAGCTTGAGGATGCCGTCGAGCAGCATCTCGGGGCGTGGCGGGCAGCCGGGCACGTACATGTCGACGGGTACCACGTGGTCGACCCCCTGCACCAGCGCGTAGTTGTTGAACATGCCACCAGAGGTCGCGCACACACCCATCGACAGGACCCACTTGGGGTCGGACATCTGATCGTAGATCCGTCGGAGCACCGGTGCCATCTTGTTCGAGACGCGACCCGCGACGATCATCAGGTCCGCCTGCCGGGGCGACGCCCGGAACACCTCCATGCCGAACCGCGCCATGTCGTGGCGGGGCGCACCCGTGGTCATCATCTCGATCGCGCAGCACGCCAACCCGAAGGTCGCCGGCCACAGAGAGGTCGAGCGGGTGTAGTTGACCATCTTCTCAACGTTGGTCAGCAGGATGCCGTTGGGCAGTTTGCTCTCTAGTCCCATTCGAGACCTCCTCGGCCGATCTCGTAGATGAACGCGACTCCGAGGATCGCGATGAACAGCGCCATCTGCCCCAGGCCGAACCAGCCGAGCTCCCTGAACACGACCGCCCACGGGAAGATGAACACGGCTTCGATGTCGAAGATCAGGAACAGCATCGCCACCATGTAGAACTTGACCGGGAACCGGGCCGACTGCACCTCGGCCAGCGGCTCGTTCCCGCACTCGTAGGCCGAGAGCTTGGTTGGGTTGGGCATCCGTGGCCCGACCAGGCTGCTGACGAGCAGCGAACCCCCCGCGAACGCGGTGGCCAGCACGAACAACAGGAGGATCGGAAGGAATTCGGCCAACACGGCGATCGGGGCCTTCCGTCAGGCGCACGGGGCGCATCGTGTCGAGGATCGGTAACGGTAGGGGTGCGCTGCGCGAACCCGCAAGACGCTGGGTCAGTGGGGCCCGACGCGGCGCGGTCAGGCGGCGGGAGCGAGGCGTTGCAGGGTGTTGATCATCACGTCCTTGGCGTCCGACGGATCACGGTCCGTCAGGTGGGCCATGAGCTTGAACACCAGGTGCATCAGCGGGCGGTAGGGCATGCCGTACTGCGTGCAGATGTGCATCACGGTGGGGTTGCCGACGAGCTCGGAGAAGACCTTGCCGAGCGTGTAGTAGCCGCCCCACCGCTGCCGGAGCAGCTGGTCGTAGCGATCGAGGTCACTGGTGCGTCGGGTGGTCATGGCGCCGTCGATGACGTCGGCGGCCAGAGCGGCGGCCTCCATGGCGTAGGAGATCCCCTCGCCGTTGAACGGGTTGACCATCCCGCCGGAATCACCGACCAGGAGCACCCCACGCTGGTGCAGTGGCGTGCGGTTGAAGCCCATCGGGATCGGGCCGGAGCGGATGCGCTCGGTCCGGTTGGCCTCGGTCGTGGCGAAGTCGTCGGCGATGCCGTCCGCCCACGACTCCAGCAGCTTCTTGTAGCTGACCTTGCCGAACTCACGGGAGGTGGACAGGAGCCCGAGTCCGACGTTGATCGTGCCGTCGTCGAGGGGGAAGACCCAGCCGTAGCCCGAGAGCAGCTCACCCTGGCCGTCGGTCAGGTCGAGGAAGGAACTGATCCAGTCGTCGTTCGCCCGCGGAGAGCGGTAGTAGGTGCGCGCGGCGACGGCCATGGGCCGGTTCGGTCGGCGGGCCGAGCCGAGGTGCTTGGCGAGCGGTCCCCCGGCCCCGTCCGCGGCGACCACGACGGGTGCCAGGACGCGTCCCTCGTTGCCGTCACCGTCGCGCCAACTGACGCCACTGACACGCGATTCGGATCCATCCCGCCACAGCGGCCCCGTCACCGAGACGCCTTCGACCAACCGGGCTCCCCGGGCGGCGGCGTGGCGGGCGATGGTCTCGTCGAAGACCTTGCGGGTCGCGGTAGCACCCCAGCCCGGCCAGTCGTCGAGCTGCGGCCAGGGCAGCTCCATCACGGTCGGCCCGCCATGGATGCGCAACCCCTTCTGGGTCGCCCACCCGTCGACCCGGCCGTGCGCTTCATCGGTCAGACCGAGGTCCAGCAGTTCCTTGACGACGCGCGGGGTCAGTCCGTCTCCGCAGACCTTGTCCCGTGGGAACCGGTCCTTCTCGATCAGCACGACATCGTGTCCCCGGTCGGCCAGGTTCGCCGCAGCAGCAGCACCGCCGGGTCCGGCACCGACCACCACGACATCGGCGCGCTCGACAGGTGAGAGCTGCGGGGACTGTGCGACGCTTCCCATCGGGGACTCCTGGATCTCGTCGACGCGGTCGTGGTCTGGCGGCGGTCGCGGATGGCGGTCGGCGGCGCACGAACGGGTCCGCTGGCCCTCACCGACCTCGTGACGAGCGCGCGGGCGCCGTACGGTCCACCCGGTCACGATCGGCCCGCTCCGCTCGTGAAGGATTTCACGATCAGTCTAGCGGTGACGTCTGCGGCTGGCCAGAAAGCCGGTTCTGGACCTCTTCGAAGCCCGGCCCTACCTCAGGTTTCGGTACGGAAACCACGGTGGACGGCGACGATCCCGCCCGCCAGATCCTTGACCTGCACCTCGCGGTAGCCGGCGGTCGCCATCCAGTCCGCCACCGCACGGCGGTCCGGCCACGCAAGGATGGAGTCGGCGAGGTAGCGGTAGGCGGTCGCCGATGAGGACACGACGTGGGCGGCGGCGGGCAAGAGCCCCACCAGGTAGCGCCGGTAGACCTCGCGGAACGGCGCCCAGGTCGGGGCGGCGAACTCACATACGACCAGCCGGGCGCCGGGCCGACTGACGCGTGCGAACTCCGCCAGGGCCCGTTCCGGGTCCGGCACGTTGCGCAACCCGAAGGAGATCGTCACGACATCGAACGTCGCATCCGGGAAGGGCAGCGCCAGCGCGTCGCCGTTGACGAAGGCGATGTCCGGGTAGCCCTGTCGGGCGCCCTCGGCGAGCATGTTGTACGACAGGTCCAGCGCCGTGACACGAGCCGCGCCGCGAGCCGCGAGCTCGACGGCGACGTTGCCCGGACCCGCAGCCACGTCGAGGCAGGCCGCGCCAGCCGGACGGGCCGCGATGGCGGTCACCCGACGCCAATGGGCGTCCTGGCCGAGCGAGAGCGCCGCGTTCGCGAGGTCGTAGCGGGGCGCCACACGGTCGAACATCGCCTGGACGAGCGCCGCATCCTTACCATCGCGACCCGCAGCCGGCAGTGATGCGCGGCCCGGGTCGACACGGCCGCTCGGGGCCACCATCACGGCATCTCGTCTCATCGGGTGGGTCAGATGTACTGGGTGATGTACTGAGCGGTGCGCTGATCAGGATGCCTGGTGGGTGCGACGAGCGCACACCTGCCGCCCGGACCCTAGGTCCTGGGTCCCGATTCGCCTGACACTCTCAACATCCCAGGTTGCGATGCCGATACGTCAACAGAACCGGCGCATGGGGGCGCAGGCTACCGCGGTCCGCGGTTAGCCTGTCGCGCCCCTCGCCGTCACAACGGTGGGTCCCCGCCCACCGACCCGATCTGTCGAAGAGGAGACCTCGCGTGGCCCGCGTCCAGTGTTTCGATTGCGACATGCCGGTGGTGGTCGACCCCAACGGGCGCTGCCCCGAAGGCCACGACCTGGGACCGGTCGGCGAACGGATCGAGCAATCGCTCGGACGGGCCGAACCCCACCCTGACGAACCGCAGCCCTGGGTCGCCGTCCTGGATGCGGATGAGGTGGCGCCGGAGCAGGAGACCCGGACACCACGCGCGCCGCGGCCCATCTCGGTCGGTCCGGAGCCGTCCGAAGCGGAACTCAACGGCGGCACGGCCGACGGGCTCCTGCAGGAGTTGCACGCCCTGAACGACCCGGACGACAGCCGCCCCGCTGAGCGGGCACGCGGTCTGTCGATCGCTGACCCAACCGCGGACGGGACCGCGGCAACCGAGCACGACCCGTCGGCGGCGGCGACCACGCCGGCCACGCCCGACTCCCCCGCAGCGTCAGGGCCATGGGAGGACTGGGAAGATTGGAACAGCTGGACCACCGAGGAGGGGGCCGACACCTCCACGCACCAGCAGGTGGGCGACATCGACGGCGCACCGGACGGTGGAGGAAGCGGAAGCGCCGACATCCAGCACGACGCCGATGACCCCTGGAACCCCGCCAGCGAACAGGATGCGGTCGCCGCCCACGCCGGGGGCCGCGCTGAAGACGACACCGAGGGCGCAACCGGGGACACCGATCCCGCGCCGCTACCGCGACGCGCTCCGACGGTGCGGTCGGAGGAGAGCCTGAGCGCCATGGCAGAGCTCGCCGCCCTCCTCAACGACGATGGGCCAGCGCCGGCTCCCGCCTCTCCGCGAACTCCCGACCCCACGGCCGCGATCCCGTCGGACCCATCACGCCCGCCCGCGCCGCAGCCGCCAGGCCGACAGCCGCCCGCCGCAGACGAGACCACAGCCGACGTATCCACCAAGCGGGACACCTCCCGCGATCACCTGGCCACCGTGTCCCAGCTTCCTGTCCGCCCACACCCGTCCGAGACCGACCAGGCGCCGCCTCCACCTCCTCCATCGCCGCCATCCACGCCGCAGGACGAGGCGCCCACTGCGAAGGCCGACCAGGCCGCGGGCGGCGGGTCGCTCGACTGGTCGAACTTCACGTCCAAGGGCAGGAAGCGCCGCTTCGGCCGCTGATCTGTGGCGCCCGGAGCCACCGGACGGTGGCGACCGCGTAGCCTGGTCGTCACCTCCATGCGAGCGCGGTCGGGATCTGAGCGGCCGCGTTCGACCGATGCCCGACACCGAGGCTGCCGCCCGATGACCCGTGACCGCGATGAGCCGCCGGAGGCGACGACGGCCACGTCTGCTGTGGTCGGAGACCCGTCGCTGGACGCACCCGACGCCGCTCTGGCCGCTGCCGTGGCGGACGACGGATCGGCTCCGTTCGATCTCGACGGGCTCGCCGTCGAGGTGGGAGCGACCCGGACCCTGCTGGATGCCCTCGAACGGGCCGGCCTGCTGCTGCCGCACCATGTCGACGCCGACGGTGTCGCGCGGTACTCCTCCGCTGACGCTCGGGCGATCCGGGCGGGGATGACCCTGCTCGACGCTGGGCTGCCGCTGGGCGAACTGCTCGAGTTGGCCCGCCGCACCGACGCCGCGGTCGGCGACATCGCGACCCCTGCGGTCGATGCGTTCCTGCGCTTCGTGCGCGACCCCGTCCGTGGCACCGCGGGCTCGGATGATGAAGCTGCCGAGCGGCTCGTCACCGCCTACCAGCGGATGTTGCCGGCGACGGAGACGCTCGTCGCCCACCACCTGCGACGGCGACTCCTGGCCACGGCCGCCTCCCGGGTCGCGGAGGGACCGGGCCACACCGATGACGCGGCCAACCGCAACGACGCGGACCTCGACCGCGGCAGGGACCCCGGCAACGACATCGACACCGACCCCGGCCGGCCTGGGGCGCCCGGGTGAAGCTGACCGTCCGAACGGAACCGCTGGAGGACGACCGGCCGCTGCTCGACCTCAGCCCCGTGTCCGACCCGGTCGCCTGGATCCGCGATGGACAGGGCCTGATCGGTTGGGGCACCGCGCTCCGGATCGAGCCGGGTCCGGACGAGCGCCGCTTCGTGCGGGCCGATCAGGCGCTTCGTGACCTCGCCCACGACAGCGACATCGAGGATGCCGTTGACCTGCCCGGCACCGGACTGATCGGTGTGGGCTCGTTCACCTTCGACGCCGACGTGGCCGGCTCGGCGCTGATCGTGCCCCGGGTCGTGGTCGGACGTCGCGACGGCGTGACCTGGCGGACCACGATCGATCCCGACGGCGCCGAGCCCGTCGCGGGCGTCCGCGCCGCTCCCCCCACCGACCCGCCCCGTGACCGTCCCCGGTACGCGGGGTCCTCCAAGCCCGATGTCCACTGGCTCGAAGCTGTTGCCGCAGCGATCGATCGCATCGACGCCGGCGAGGCGGAGAAGGTCGTGCTCGCCCGCGACGTCGCGGTGTGGTCGCACGAACTGTTCGACCAGGTCGACCTGGCCCGGCGGTTGACGGCCCGGTTCCCCCACTGCCACACCTTCATCGTGGACGGGCTGGTCGGCGCGACCCCGGAACTGCTGCTGTCACGCCTGGGCGAGGTGGTGGAGTCCCGGGTCCTGGCCGGGACCGTCGGCCGCTCCGAGGACGAGGTCGAGGACGCGGCACTCGGGGATGGACTGCTGCGGTCCGAGAAGGACCGCTGGGAGCACGAGCTGGCTGCGGCGTCGGTCCGGGAGGTGCTGGCACCGCTCTGCGAGGAGCTGACCCACGACCCGTCACCCCGGTTGTTGCGTCTCGACAACGTGCAGCATCTGGCGACCACGTTCAGCGGACGGCTCAGTGCACCGGCCACGGCGCTGGAACTCGTGGCGGCGTTGCACCCCACCGCGGCGGTCGGTGGTACCCCGCGGGGAGCCGCGCTCGCGATGATCCGGGAGCTGGAGGGCATGGAGCGCGGACGCTACGCGGCGCCGGTCGGCTGGACCACGCCCGACGGGGATGGTCGGTGGGGCATCGCACTGCGGTGCGCGCAGCTGGCGGGGGCACGCGCCCGACTGTTCGCCGGCGTCGGCGTCGTCGCGGCGTCGCTGCCCGAGGACGAGCTCGAGGAGACCCGCCTGAAGCTGTTGGCCATGCAGGCGGTCCTCGACCCGTCCTGACCGACGTGCTGACCGACGTGCTGACCGACGTGCTGGCTGACGTCGATGATGGTCGATGGCAGGTGCAGTGGTTGGTGTGGGGTGCAGTCCTGCACCCCACACCAACGATCACGTTCGAGACACCATCGCTGGACCGAGCCCCAAGCGGGTGCTGAGGGGTGCACGACTGCACCTCCCAGCACCCACTCCGCTCGTGAGACGGTCAGGGGGTGGTCGTGAGACGGTCAGGGTGTGGCGGTCGCCGCGCGGTCGAGCGCGGCACCGACCTCGGCGGTGATGCGGCGGTGGAGCTCGACGTTGGCCCGGCGGTCCGTGCGCAGGTGCACGATCTGGATGCCACCGGCGCCGATGACATCCCGGACGGCGCCGGTCACCCCGCCGGCCGCCACCACCTCGGTGTAGCCGAGGTCGTGGAACGCGGCCAGGCGCTGCAGATCGCGCCCGTGCGGGGTCCCGAACACGCGCTCGAAGGAGCCCGGGAAGCTCGCCTGCGGGAGGAACGAGAAGATCCCGCCACCGTCGTTGTCCACGACCACGAAGGTCACGTCCACCTGCGGGGCGTCCGGCGCCAGCAGGAACCCGTTGGCGTCGTGCAGCAGGGACAGGTCACCACACAGGGCGACCGTCGGTCCGTCGTGGACCAGGGCGACACCGAGCGCGGTGGAGACGAACCCGTCGATCCCCGATGCGCCGCGGTTGGCGATCATCCGCACGCCCTCGCGCGGCAACATGAACTGATCCAGGTCCCGCACCGGCATCGAGGAGGCGACGACCAGCGCGGTTCCGTCGGGGACCGCGGCAGCGACGTCCCGGGCGGTCCGGGGTTCGCTCGGGACGTCATCCGCATCCAGGATCCCGGCGATGACCTCGCGCGCAACGGTGTCCGCGCGCTGCCAGCTGTCGGTCCATTCCGAACTGGTCGTCATCGCCAGCTGCTCGGTGAGCGCGGCGCAGGTCAGCCCCACATCGGCCACCAGCAGGTCGCTGACCGTCCGGTCCGGGTCGTGCCACGCACCATCGGGATCGAGCAGGACCTGCGGCACCTCGGGACCCAGCAGTCCGGCCACGGATCGTGACAGCCCGGTGCGGCCGATCCGCAGGACCAGGTCGGGCGTGTGACGGCGAGCGAACCCGGGATGTGCGAGCAGGTGGTGGGCGGTCGCGATGGCACGGTCACCGGTCCGGACCCCGGAGGTCGCCTCGGCCACGATCGGCCAGCCGGCGGCGCGGGACAGGTCGTGGACCGGACCCGGGCGCGCCGTGGTCGAACCGACGACGATCAGGCCGCGCTCCGTCGAGAGCATCCGGCCGGCGAACGCGCCCAGTTCCGCCGGTGGGACGGACCGCACGGCGCGGTCGACCTGCAGCCACGGCCGACGGTCGGGGCGGCCATCCAGCGGATGGGACCAGCTCGCGGGTGCGCTGCGCCCATCATCGGTCAGGGGCACCGTGGGTTCACGGAAGGGAAGGTTGACCTGGACCGGCCCCGCCGGTCCGCTCAGGCCGGTCGCCTCCGCGACCGCGCGATCGACCGTCGAGCGCCACAGCGCCACGAAGTCTGCGCGATCCTCCGGCACCCCGATGTCCACCGACCACCGGGCGGCACGGCCGAACAGGTTCACCTGGTCGATCGCCTGGTTGGCGCCGGTCGCCCGGAGCTCCGGTGGCCGGTCTGCGGTCAGGAGCACCAGCGGGACCAGGCCCGTGTCCGCCTCGATGACCGCGGGGTGCAGGTTGGCGACCGCCGAGCCGGACGTGACCACCACCGGCGCGGGTCGGCCGGTGAGCCGGGCGATGCCGATCGCGAGGAAGCCGGCGGAACGCTCATCCACCTCGACGTGGAGGCGGATCCGGGGGTCGTCGTGCAGGGCGATGGCCAGCGCCGCCGACCGGGAGCCCGGCGCGAGCACGGCATCGGTGATGCCGCAGCGGGCGAGTTCATCGACCACGACCAGCGCACAGGCATGGGAGGGGTTCTCGGCGCGCACCTACGACTCCTCGTCGATCGGACCGTACGGGTTGCCGCTCGGATCTCCGCTCGGGTTGCCGTACGGGTTGCCGCTCGCCGCGCCGTCGAGCACGGCGCTGGCGGCCTGCAGACGTTCGAGCCAGGCGAGTGACTCGTCCGGGCCGGGCGCGCAGTGGTCGAGCGAGGCCGCGTCCGGCGCGACACGTCGCACGCGCAACCTCCCGTCGACCGGGAGCAACGGCTGATCGGTCACATCCGAGCCGAGGAGCGACGCCGTGCCCAGTCCGCACGCGAACGGTAGCTCGGGGAGAGCTGCCGCGAAGGCGAGCCCGGCGGCCAGCCCGACCGACGTCTCCAGCGCGGACGACACCACGACCGGGAGCCCCGAGGCAGCGGCGACCTCCAACGCCCGGTGGACACCACCGAGCGGCTGGACCTTGAGCACGAGCACGTCGGCAGCGTCGGTCGCGGCCACGCGCAACGGATCCTCGGCGGTACGGATCGACTCGTCGGCGGCGATGGGGACCGTGACGCGCCCGCGGACCTCGCGTAACTCGGCAAGGGTCACGCAGGGTTGTTCGACGTACTCCAGGCCGCCAGCCGCGCTGTCCAGCCGGGCGATGGCGAGCACGGCGGTCGCGACGTCCCAGGCCCCGTTCGCGTCGATCCGGATGTGACCCGTGGGACCAAGTGCATCGCGGACGGCGGCGACCCGCTCGACGTCGGTGGCCAGGTCCTCACCGGACTCGGCGACCTTCACCTTGGCGGTCGAGCAGCCGGAGGCCGACGCCAGGTCGTGGGCCTGCGTCGGACCGACCGCTGGGATCGTCGTGTTGATCGGGACGTCGTCACGCACCGGTGGCGGGAACGGTCGTGTGGCCGCATCGCGAGCGGCGGCCAACCACCGGGAGGCGTACGCGGGTCCGTACTCCGCGAACGGCGAGAACTCACCCCAGCCGGCCGATCCCCGCAGCAGCATCCCCGTCCGCATGTCCAGACCACGGAAGCGCACGCGCATCGGGATGCGGTAGATCCGCAGATCCTCGATCGAAGCCGACATCGACGCCATCACTCAGCCCACCGGCCCGGCGGAGACCACGACGGACAGCGAGGCCAGCCCGGCGGCAGGTGGCGCAGCCAGCCAACCGAGCAGCACGCCACCATCGGGACCCAGTAGGGGCGTCAGTGCCAGACCGACAGCCAGGCCGATGCCGAGCAGCAGTTGCACCCGCCCGGTTGCCTCCAGGACCGGGATCAGCTCGCGCCCGAGCGGCGCCGTCGCCGCGAGCCGCAGCGGCGACAGCGCGAGCGGCGCCGCCAGCAACCCGAGCAGCGGCCACCAGCCGGGGACCACCGCCGCGACCACGACGACACCGACCAGGGACGCGACGACCAGTCCCTGGTAGAGCCGGCGGGTGCCGGCCTCACCGAGGCGGACCGCCAGGGTCCGTTTGCCGGCGACCGCGTCGGTGGGGATGTCGCGCAGGTTGTTGATGACCAGCAGCGACACCGCGAGGAACCCCACCGGGAAGGATGCGAGCAGGGCGACCGCGTGCAGCACACCGTCCTGGACGTAGGCGGACCCGACGGTGGCGACCACGCCGAAGAACACGAAGACGCTCACCTCGCCGAAACCCCGGGACGCGTAGGGGCGCTTGCCGCCCGAGTACCCGAGCGTGGCCAGGATCGCCAGTGCGCCGACGAGCAGGAGCTCCCAGCCGACGAGCACGGCCAGGACCAGACCCGCCGCGGCCGCGACGCCCAGGGCGGCCGCCGTGGCGATCTTCATCTCACGTGGGGTGACGAGCCCGCTGGCCACCGCGCGACGCGGGCCGGTGCGATCCGCGGTGTCCACCCCGCTGATGCCGTCGAAGAGATCATTCGCGTAGTTGACGGCGACCTGCAGCGACAGGGCGACCACCAGGGCCAGCACCGCACGGTCGAGGTGGATGTCACCGATCGGTCGGAGCGCCGCTGCCGTGCCCACGATCACGGGGGTCACCGCCGCCGGCAGGGTCCGCGGCCGCGCCGCCTCGACGAAGCGGTTCACGTGCGAGGCCGATGGGGGGTTGTCATCGAGTCAGTAGTGGTACGGGAACGTCGACCAGTCCGGGTCCCGCTTCTGCAGGAAGGCGTCACGCCCCTCCTCGGCCTCGTCGGTCATGTAGGCCAGACGGGTGGCCTCGCCGGCGAACACCTGTTGGCCGACCAGTCCATCGTCGGTCAGGTTCATGGCGAACTTCAGCATCCGCATCGCGGTCGGCGACTTGGCGGTGATCTTCGCCGCCCACGCCAACGCGACCTCCTCCAGCTGGTCGTGGTCGACGACCGCGTTGACCATGCCCATCCGGTGGGCGTCGTCCGCGGAGTACTCATCGCCGAGGAAGAAGATCTCGCGGGCGAACTTCTGACCGACCTGCTTGGCGAGGTAGGCGGAGCCGAACCCACCGTCGAACGACGCGACGTCCAGGTCGGTCTGTTTGAAGCGGGCGTGCTCCCGGCTGGCGATGGTCAGGTCCGACACCACGTGCAGGGAGTGTCCCCCACCCGCGGCCCATCCGGGCACGACGCACACCACGACCTTGGGCATCGTGCGGATCAGCCGCTGGACCTCGAGGATGTGGAGTCGTCCGGACCTCGCCGGATCGATGGCCGCGGCGTCGACGCCGTCACCCTCGGTGTAGCGGTAGCCGTCCTTCCCGCGGATCCGCTGGTCCCCTCCGGAGCAGAAGGCCCAGCCGCCGTCCTTGGGTGAGGGACCGTTCCCGGTCAACAACACACACCCGACGGTCGAGGTGGCCCGGGCATGGTCGAGCACACGGGACAGCTCATCGACCGTGTGGGGCCGGAACGCGTTGCGGACCTCCGGCCGGTCGAACGCGACACGGACGGTCGCGAGATCCGTTCCCGCCCCGGGATCGATGGCCCGGTGGTAGGTCAGATCGGTGAGGTCGGCGAAACCGTCGACCGCACGCCAACGCGTCGGATCGAACAGTTCGGACACCTGTGACGTGGCCACCCGTGATCCCTTCGTAAGCTCCTCGAGGGCGGGCCTACGCTAGCGCGCGCCGGCCACCGTCCGAGCCGAGCCACCGAGGTCCGCTGTGACCACACGCCTGATCGCTGTCCGACTCCCCCCTGCGCGGTTCGGGGAGGCACTGCGCCGCGCGTGGGCGGACGGCGCCGCGGTCCTGCCGCTGCCGTGGAATGCCCCGGACGCGTCGATCGAGCGCACCCTGCGCTCCCTGCAACCGACGGAACTCTTGACCAGCGACAGCGCGGACCAGCCCACCCCGCTGCCGCTCGGGCAGGGCCACGACGACCTCCCCGACGACGCGGCCCTGGTGATCGCGACCTCAGGCTCGACCGGCCCCCCCAAGGGGGCCGTGCTCACCCACGCGGCCCTGGCGGCATCCACGTCCGCCAGCATCGCCCGGCTGGGGGCCACGGCCGGGGACCGGTTCACCCTGGCGCTGCCCGTGCACCACATCGCCGGGGTCCAGGTCCTGCTGCGGTCGTGGGCGTGCGACACGGACGCCGAGGTCCTGGATCAAACGACCTCCGCCAGCCAGGCGATCAGGGATGCCACCGGCGATCACCTCTCGCTGGTTCCGACCCAGCTCCGGCGGTTGCTGGATGCGCGGGTCGATCTGCGCCGCTGGCGCACGATCCTGCTGGGTGGGGCGAGGGCCGAGCCCGAGCTCCTCGCCCGGGCGGCCGACGAAGACGCCAACATCGTCACGTCCTACGGCATGACCGAGACCTGCGGTGGATGCGTCTACGACGGGTACCCCCTCGACAACGTCGAGGTTTCACGTCGCGACGACGGCCGCATCACGTTGCGCGGCCCGGTGCTGTTCGCGGGGTACCTCGGCGATCCGGAGGCGACCGCGACCGCTTTCGACGATGACGGCTGGTTCGTGACCGACGACCTCGGCACGCTGACCGATGACAGCCGGCTGGAGGTGACCGGGCGCAGTGACGAGGTGATCATCTCCGGCGGCGAGAACGTTCCCGCAGGCGTTGTTGCCGACACGTTGCGCAACGATCACCGCATCCTCGACGCTGTCGTGGTCGGGGTTCCCGACGATGACTGGGGGCAGTTGGTCGTCGCCGTGATCGTCCCGACCGACCTCGCTGGCCCACCGAGCCTGGCAGAACTCACCGCTCTGGTCCGTCGGCAGCTGCCCGCGGCCTACGCGCCGCGGCGGCTCGTGGTCGCCGACCGGTTGCCGCGCGATGCCATGGGCAAGATCACCGCCGACTCGCTGGCCCCGTTGCTCCGCGACGGCCCGGACCGGTGAGCACGGCCCTTCGGGCTCGAACCGCCCGTGGTCGGGTGAGCCTGGCGTCCCGGAACGGCATCCCGTCAGCTGGACAGTTCCATGACCATCACCGGATCGGTGGTGGGTTGAGGTGAGCCACCGGCGGGTTCGACCGTGACACCGATCGCCGCAGCGCTGGCGAAGTCGCCCTCGACGATCTGGGTGACCGTCGCGCCGTTCTCCACATCGAAGAGCCCGACCGGGACAGCACCGTCATCGCCGTGCACCCACAGTTCGTAGGTGTGCTCGTGCGGCGCAGGGTCCAGGCCTGAGGCGACGAAGACGGCCTCACCGCGTTCGTCGGAGACCACCAGCCGACTGTGGACACCCTCCTGCTGGTAGGAGACCGTCTGGACGTCCGGGGCAGCCAGCAACTGCTCGATCCGTGCCGACCGGCTCTGTACCTCATCGAGCTGCTCGGTCGCCTGCGAGGCGATCGATTCGGCCTGCTCCAGCCGGTCATTGACCGACCCGAGTTGGACGCCCATGGCGACCACGGCGATCACGGCCACGGCGGCGGCCGAGGCGGTGATCCAGGTGATCCATGCCGGCGGCGGACGACGCCGATCGGCCAGGGAGACGACCTCGGCCTCGCCTCCAGAAGCTGGCCGCTCCTGACGGGTCCGGTCGACCTCATCCAGGACGCTGGCCTTGAGATCGGCGGGCGCCGGCTCGCTGAGCAGTCCTCCGAGCTTGGCAGTGGTCGTGAGGAACTCGTCGGTCTCCCGGGCACAGGGGTCACAGGTGTCGAGGTGCTCCTCGAACACCACCCGCTCGTCCTGTGGGAGTGCGTTGAGCGCGTAGGCGCCCGTGAGGGTGTGGATGTCCGGATCGTTGCTGGTCATGCCGTCACCCCCATCTCATCTCGTAGGCGGATGAGACCGTCTCTCATCCGGGTCTTGATCGTGCCAAGTGGTGTGTTCAGGATCTCCGCGACCTCGCGGTAGGTGTGTCCCTGGTAGTAGGCCAGTTCGACCGCTTCTCGCTGGAGGTCGGTCAGGACCTCGAGCGCCGTTCGGACCTGTTCGTGTTCGAGGCTCACCTCGACCTGCTCACTGACCTCGTCGAAGGATCGCCCACGATCTCTGTGGCCGGCCCGCTCGGTGCGGTCTCTTGAGGTCTGTTCGGAACGGACCCGGTCGATGGCTCGGCGATGGGCCATGGTCAACAGCCAGGTGCGCGCTGAGCCACGATCAGGGTCGAACCGGGGGGCCATTCGCCAGACCTCGACGAAGACCTCCTGGGCGACCTCCTCGGACTGCGAGGGGTCACGGACGACGCCTCGTACGACCCCGTGAGCGATCGACGCGAAACGGTCGTAGAGCGCGCTGAAGGCCTGCCGGTCACCACGTGCGACCGCAAGGAGCAGGTCATCATCCGTGGACTCGGACTCGTCCCGGACTGCCCGCACACGCGGGGAATCCTGGTCCATCCAGGGCCCTCTCGTCACCGTTGCCGACTGCATGGTGTCGCATCACTTCCGGGTCCGAACGCCCTCTCGTGAGCGCGTCTCATCACCCGCAGGTTCGGCGACCTCACTCGTGCGGTTGCCTGCACGCCCCGTGCAGATTAGTGCGCGGGTGGGCGACCCGGAACGGGCATCCCGTTCACAGTCCGGCGTAGGAGTGCAGCCCGACGATCACGTAGTTGGCGATCAGGTAGGTGCCCATGAGCACGACGAACGACCACACCCCGATCCATGCCGCACCGCGGCCCTTGACCCCTTTGGTCGCGCGGGCGTGCAGGTACCCGGCGTAGGCGACCCAGGTGAGGAACGCGCCGGTCTCCTTGGGGTCCCACCCCCAGAAGCGACCCCAGCTCTGTTCGGCCCACATCGCACCCGCGATCGTCCCGACGGTCCACATCACGAACGCGAAGGCGATCGTGCGGTGGGCGATGCCGTCCAGGGTTGCGGTCGGGGGAAGCAGCGGCACGAACCAGCGCGCGATCAGCGCTGCAGCGACCATCACCAGGTTGATCGTCAGGAACCGGGTCAGTCCCTCCGCCAGCGTGGCGGCGCTGTAGACGAACACCCACGACACCAGACTCGTCCCGAGGAAGGTGCCGATGACCAGGCGCGGAACCGACACGCCGGCCCGCAGTGCCGCCCGGTACTCGGCGTCGTGATCGCGGCCGTCGTCGACGGTGGCATCCAGGCGGTCAATGGTCCGACCACCGATACCCGAGGTCTCATCAGCGACATCGAGGTCACCCGCACTGGCCGCACCGACCGTCGAGCCCTCCAACTGTCGTTCACGCTCGCGCGCGACGGCGAGCTCCCCGGTGTCGCGCAACAGATAGAGGCTGTTGAAGACGAAGCCGGCCGCGAAGATCCCCATCGCTGCGACCAGGAGCGAGACGTGGAAGGTCCGCCACCAGGTGTCGAGGATCGGCATCAGCGGCCCAGGCTCGGAGTACATCAGCAGCGCCGACGCCAGCACCAGGGCCCCGCCGAGCAGGACGAAACCGTTGAGTTCAGGGCGCTTGCGGATCACCTGCATGTAGATGAACCCCGTGAGGACCCCGACCAGGGCCATCAGGGAGGTCACCTCGAACATGTTGCCCAGCGGCAGACGCTCCTGGGCCAACCCACGGACGATCTCGTGCGCGATGTGGGTACCGATCCCGGCGACCGCCAGGACCAGGCCGACCTTGCGGGCACGCATCCCCCGTTCCCGCTCCTCACGCCGACCCACTGTGGTCGTCAGTGCGTACAGGTAGACGAACGCGGCGGCGAGGTACAGCGACAGGGTCACCGGGGAGTACAGGACCCGGGACAGGTCCGCCAGCTCGGTCGGGGTCATCGTGGCATCACCTCGGTGGCGCTGTCGCGGGCTGCGGCTGCGGGATCTGCACCGGACCGCGGGGCGCGGTCGTCGGGGTCGGTGGTGTCATCCGGCGGGACACCGACCATGCGGATGAGCTCGGTCACGAGGTCACCGTGTTCCTCCTCGAACTTCTCCGGCCGTTGGAACGCACGGCCGAACACGGTCACCAGCGTACGTTGCTGCCCCGGCGGTCGGACCGCCATCACCCACACGCGTCGGCGGTAGGCGTACAGCGCGGGGATCAGCCCCGCCACCAACAGGGCCGAGCCGACGAGCAACCAGGGGATCTGGGGCCGGGAGCTGACCTGGAAGCCGACCCAGCGCCGGAGTTCGGGGAAACGGATCGTCACGCCTTCGACGACGACCTCATCCCCCGGACGCAGGAACGCACCGCCTTCCGACTCCAAGCCACTGGTGTCCAACTCGTTCACGGTCTGCTGGGTCGCCCCGAGCTGCAGGTCACCGCGCCACTGGCGCACCACCAACAGTGGCGCCTCATCCCAGGGTGCTCCCGTCAGCGACGGCCCACCGTCCCCGTCGGGGGCGAAGGGGTAGAAGAACACCTCCAAGCCGACGTCGGGATCGGCGGCCGGCGCCTTCACGGCGCTGCGGAACCCACCACCATCCGCGGCGACCGCGGTGAGCAGATCGTCGTAGACCATCTGGCCATCCACCTCCACCTCGACGCGTGGGGCGTAGCCCCAGTCGAGCTGGTGGATCTTGAACCCGTCCACGGTCAGGGGCTGGTTGCCCTCGACCACGTCCTGGAAGGGCTCCCCATCGGCGGGCGTGATGGTGACCGTCGACCGGAACGTCGTCGGTTGCCCGGCACCGGGCGCCAGTGGGTCACGGATCCAGTCGATCTCGAACTCATCGAGTTCGAGCCGCCAACCGGCGTGGTCGGCTTCGCTGAACCAGCGGCCAGGCTGGTAGTTCCAGTACGAGATGGCCGTATCGGTGAAACCACGATCACGCTCGACGACACCGCGCTGCCCCTCGAAGGTCAGCAGTTGGCCGAAGACGATGGCCGCGAGCAGCACGTAGAAGCTGAGGTGGAACAGCAGACTGCCGCCCTCCCGGGACCACAGGCCCTTCTCCGCAGCGACCTGACTGGGCGCGGAGCGTGCGCCACTGGAGGCGTCCAACGGACCGCCCTCAGCCTCGGGGTCGTGGCGACGGATCCGCCAGACGCGGCCACCGAGCAGCTTGGCTGCGGCCGCATGCACGTCGGCGGGTGCCGCGTCCGTCTGGAAGGACGCCGTGATGTCGCTGCCCCCGACGGTCTTGACCACGGGGGGCTTGCTCCTGCGCACCAGACGGATCCAGGCGCGGATGCGGGGGATCAGACAGGCGGTCAAGCTCAGGAACAACGCCAACAGCAGCGCGAGGAAGGCCGGGGAGCCGTACACGTCGAAGGCACCGACCCAGTCCAGCACCGCGCTGACCGTGGCACCGGGTCCCTCCTCCCCAAGGCGCCAGGATCGGACGGTCGTCGGGACGTTGGGCTCCTGTGGCACCACGGTCGCGACGGCCGTCATCAACGCCAGGACACCGAGCAGCATGAGCGCGGTCCGCATCCGGACGAGCCAACGCCACCCCATGACGATGGACTCCCAGGCGAAACCGAGCGGACCCTGCGGCTGGCGTCGCCGCGAGGGGCGACGCACGGCAGGGTTCGCCGCTGGCGGGGGGGCAGAGTCGGGGGAGCTCACGGGCTGCAGGGTACCTCTGGCCGGATGGGGCCCAGCACGGGCGTTGGCGTCAGATCGGGGGTGTGAACCCGTCGATCATGGGGCGGAGCAGGAAGATGAAGCGGTCCCACAGGCCGGTCGCCAGCGCCAGGCCGACCAGCATCAACATGCCGCCACCGACGGCCTGCAGGCTCCGGGCGTTGCGGCGCAGCACGGTCAGCGCCCCTGAGAGCTGCCGGAACATCAGCCCGAAGAGGATGAACGGCAGCCCGAGCCCGAGTGCGTAGACGAATCCGAGGAACGCACCACGGATCGACACACCGGAGGTGACGCCAGCGGACATGGTCAGGATCGCACCGGCCGCAGGCCCGAGGCAGGGCGTCCAGCCGACCCCGAAGACGAAGCCCAGAGCGGGCGCCCCGGAGAGGCCGCCCGTCGGCGAGCGATCAGCCACACGGAGTTCCCGGGTGAGACGCCCGAACGCCATCAACCCACCGAGGCCCATGACGACGAGTCCCATCACGATCCGTGCACCGGTGGACTGGAACAGGAAGTTCACCAGGCCGGCGGCGAAACCGAGCATAACGAAGGGGACCGCGAAGCCAATCACGAACAACAGCGATCCGAGCGCGACCCGCCCTCGTGCCCGGGCATCCTGGTTCGCAAGATCCTGGCCCGAGAGTCCGGTCATGAACGACAGGTAACCGGGCACCAACGGCAGCACGCAGGGCGAGGCGAAGCCGACGAGTCCGGCGGCGAGGGCGATCCCCGCCGCCGCCAGAAGGTTGGCGTCGAGGATGATCATCCGGATCGTCTCACCCATCGGTCACGACCCCACAGCGATGGCGTCGGCCATCCCGATGATCTCACTGGTTCCAAGCACCCCGAAGATGCGCCCGGCGACCCGGCCCTCCTCATCGATGAACACCGTGGACGGGATCGTCCGAGGGCCGATCCCACGGAACTCGGAGGCGTAGTCGTTGGCGGGGTCGTAGAGCGACGGGTAGCCCACGTCGAACTCACGGAGGTGGGCGACGGCGTTGGTCTCGGAATCCTCGATGTTGACCCCGAGCAGGGTGGCCTCGCCCCCGGGCAGCACGTCGAACGCCTCGTTCAGGTCGGGTTGCTCCGCTCGACACGGGCCGCACCACGACGCCCAGAAGTTCAGCACGACGACCTGCCCGCGGAAGTCCTCGAGCGACAACTCCTCGCGCGGGCCGTCGGCGTCGATACCCGGCAACACCATCGTCGGTGCCGCGACCCGCTCTTCAACGGGGACGGGACAGACCCCGGAGCGCACGCCGGCGACGGGGTCGCAATCGGCCGCAGAGGACGAACCCGAGCAGCCCAGCAGGAGCAGCACGGCGCCTAGAAGGGTCAGGCGAGCGACCTTCACGACGACCTCGAGGTCGGGTGGTGCGGGAGCTTTCGGGCGATGGCTACTGGGCGACCGGCACCGCCAGGCGCTCGGGCTCCTCGGCCTCGACGGACTGCAGTCGCTTCTCACGCATCTCCAACCGGTCCAGCCACGCCAGGCTCAGCAGGAAGAACACCAGGGAGATGACCGTCCAGAGCATCGACGGGAACCACTCCATGCCGGGATCGTAGAACGCGAACCAGGACACCTCGTCACCGACGGGGACGGGATCCAGAGGGACGCCGTCATCATCCAGGAAGTTGGCGAACGTCTGGAACTCGACGGTCGCCAGGCGGGTTCCCGTCGCCGCGTCATCGATGAGCCGGGGGTCACCGACCGCTTGCGACGTGAAGATCTGCGGCGCAGGACCGGCGGCCCCGTCCGGTTGGTTGGCGGTGGCCTCCTCCTGGAGTGCGGCACGGCGATCCGCGCCGATCTGCGCGATGCCGTTGTCGTCGACCGGCAGGAACTGCTCCTGCATCCGGTCGACGGCCTGACCCGCGAGCCCTTCGAGGTTGGTCAGCCGCAGGTCGGCGCGCTCCCCCTCGTCGGGGAGGTCGACCCCCAGGTACTCGTGGACCGGCTCGAACGCCGCGGGGTCCTCGTCGCTGGTGAAGAAGTCCGCACGCTCGGAACCCTCTTCGAAGGCGTACCACTGATCGACGTAGTGGTCGGAGGACTGGCCCGGCAGGTGGTTGATCCCCAGACCCGGGGGGATGCCGGGGCCCCCGAACCACCAGAACACACCGAGGACGAGCGAGATCCCGAACCAGGCGACGCCGGTCATCGCGCCGGCCTTCTTCGCGCCGTAGTTGGACCACAGCAGCAGGTAGACCGACCCGACGAAGAACAGGATGCCGAGGGGGACGGCCAGGATCGACGCCGGGTGATCCGGCGGGATGGCCTCTTCGACCGCGAGGAAGATCCCCATCTCGACCGCGAGGAAGATCTCCATCAGTCACTCCCGTTCTCGTCAGCCCTCGGCGGGCCGATCTGTGCGAACCGCTCTCCGGTCAGTTCCTGGAACCCTTCGATGTGGTCGATGATCTCATCCATCGCCTCGGGGGTCAGGATCTGATCGAACGCTTGCATCGGTGCTTCACCGGGCACGTTGCGCCCGTTGTTGAGCACGTGCTTGATGACGTCGCGTGCCACCTGGGCCGACTCCTCGTCACCAGGCTCCCAGCCGTAGCGCTCGAACACGTTGGTCAGCTGCGGCCCGACGCGACCCTTCCCGCCGACGTCATGACAGCGGACGCAATGGTTGGCGTACAGGTCGTCACCCGACCGTCCAACGAACGCCTGGGCATCCGGCTCGGGCACCTCACCGGTCTGCACCGACAGGATGTAGGTGATGATCGCGTCGAGTTGCTGGTCGCTGTAGACACCGCCGCTGGCGACCCCGAAGGCCTGCATCGGCGTGCCGTCACGACCGTGGACGAGCGTCAGTTCGATGTACTCGCGGACGTCTTCGACGATCTCTGATTCCTCGTAGCGGGCGACGATGTTGTCGAGCGCCGGCGCCGGCCAGGGCGTATCGATATCGGGGTCCGGGTGCGGGGCGGAACCGCCACCGAGGTCGACCCCGTGGCAGGAGGCACAGGCGTTCTGGTACTCGACCCGGCCGTCTGCGACGTCCTGCTGGTAGAAGTCGTCGATCCGGCCCTCCATGCGGTTGGGCTCGATCAGCCAGTACAGGGGCAGGAACAGCGATGCGAACACCGCGAGGGCGACACCCCACGACATCGCCCGCTCCATCCCGGTCGTCTCGAGTTCCTCGTCCGAGTGGTACGGACGCATCGCGAGCGGGATATCGGCGTTGCGTTTCGGACCCTGCCGTCTGCCCGGACCGACGAGGAAGTACGCCACGCCGAAACCGACGAGCGCCACGACGAGGATGATCATGGGAACGGACGCGCCGCTCCCCCCACCCTCGACGAGCAACAGGATGTCAGGCATCAGATGCGCTCCGGTGCTCATGCGTCGACACAGTGCGGACCCTCGGGCGACTGCTCGAGGATGTTGGCCGTACGGGCCGGCCCGGTCAGTTCCTGACCCAGGTCGACGACGAACTCACCGTCGCCGTTGATGAAGGAGGCGTAGCGGTCCAGCCCGCGCGGCGCCGGCCCACCCGTCCACTCACCCAGCCGGTTGTAGCGCGACCCGTGACACGGGCACTCGAACCATTGTGATGATTGACACCACGGCACACCGCAGCCCAGGTGCGGACAGGACGAACTGTTGAGCGCCATCAGACCGACGTCGTCGGACAGGATCGCCTGGTGGTGCTCGCCGTAGGCGGCATCCGCGCCGGAGGCCGACGGGTCCCAGACGATGATCGAGATCCCTCCTTCGGGGACCCGGATCGGTGCACGCTCGTTCTGGATCTCGTCGGCCAGGTCGTTGGCGTTGCCGAGCGGCACCTCACCGAACAGCCCTTCGGGCGAGCCCGGCCACAGGAAACCCAGCGATGCCAGGCCGAACCCGCCGAGTCCCGCGCCGACCGAGCCGATCAGGCTGTAGCGCAGGAACGTGCGGCGTTCGACCGGCTTGAGGCCGGGTCGGCGCTTCGCATCTGCCATGACGTTTCAGACCTCTCGTGAGGAAGGTTTCAGAGTACGAACCCGAGCCCTTGGACCCAAGGCCACACCCACTCGTAGCCGGCCCCCCGGATGAAGGAGCCGATGATGGTCAGGATGCCCCAGAAGGCGAGGAAGAACGTGAACGCCATGTTGGCGAACTTGCGGTTCTCCGGCTTGGCCGACGGGTTCTTGTCGACGTACGGCAACGACATGAGCAACAGCACGGCCGCACCGACGATCGTGATGCCGGCCACCGCCGGGTGGAAGTAGGCCAGCAGTTCCTGCAGCCCCATGAAGTACCAGGGCGCCTTGTTGATCGCCGGCACCTCGTTGACGTTGGCCAGCGAGCCCAGGGGCGCATCGAGGAAGAACGAGGCGACCAGCAGCAGGGACCCGGCCGCGAGCAGCGCGACGAACTCGACGAGCAGCAGATGCGGCCAGGTGTAGACCTTGTCCTGCTGCTTGGACTGCACCTGCTGGATACCCGCCGGAGGGACGAGGGCGAGCAGTCGGTGGGTGTGGTCGCTGGCCGCGGGGACCCCCACGGATCCGGAGTCGCCTCCGTTGCCGAGCGAGGCCGACACGCGCGCGGCGCGCTCCTCGGGCGTCAGGCGTCCGCCGCCACCGCCGTCGGCGGGCGCCGCGGTCTTGGTCGCGACGCCGCCGCCACCGGAGCGCGACGAACGGAACTCCTCAAGGGCCTTGGTCGCCTCCTCGGCCGGCTTGGGGCCGAGGGTCGCGCCCTCCTCGATCTTGGACTTGCGGACCGCGGCCGCCTTGGCCTTGGCCCGCGCGATGCGTTCACTCTTGCCCTCACCGATGAGGCGGTCGTAGACCTCCTGGTCCATCTGGACCTCGTCACTCATGCGCACACCACCTGGGTCGGCCGGCTGGCTTCGGTCATCGCGTGGCTCCTCATCGCTGCAGTCATCACAGCGGGCCCGAGATGCCGCCGTCCTTGCGGATCCGCCAGAAGTGGACCGCGAGGAAGACGACGGTGATGAACGGGACGAACAGGACGTGCAGGACGTACCAGCGCAGCAGGGTCTCGGGTCCGATCTCGAGCCCCCCCAGCAGCACGAACGAGACCTGGTCACCGAAGACCGGCGAGAAACCAGCGATGTTGGTGCCGACCGTGACGGCCCAGAGCGCCAACTGGTCCCACGGCAGCAGGTACCCGGTGAACGACAGGAACAGCGTCAACAGCAGGAGGATGACACCGACGACCCAGTTGAACTCGCGCGGCGGCTTGTAGGCACCGTGGTAGAAGACGCGGGCCATGTGCAGGAACACCAGGAAGACCATCGCATGGGCGCCCCAGCGATGGAGGTTGCGCACCAGGGCGCCGAAGGTGACCGTGGTCGACAGCTCGCGCATGTTGAGGTACGCGATCTCGGCCCCCGCACCGGCCGCCGGGGTGTAGAAGAACATCAGGAAGATGCCGGTGATGGTCAGCAGGATGAACATGAAGAAGCTCAACCCACCGAGGCAGTAGGTGTAGGTCAGCTTCAGGCCGTGCCGCTTCACCTTCACGGGGTGCAGGTGGTAGAGCACGTTGTTCATCGCCGCGAGGGCCCGGTCACGGGACGTGTCGCGGTAGCCCTTCCGGTAGATCGATCCCGGGCGGAAGATCGACTTCCAGATGACGTTGTCCTGAACCGTGCCCCTGACCTCCGAGTAGCTCGGTGGCTTGGGCGGCTTCGGAAGCTTCGGCACCTCGTCGTCCCTCTCGTGAGTCTGGCGTGCCCGTCTGGACGGGCACGGCTGGGTCTGTCTCAGCCGTCGGTTCGGCCGAGCCAGAGTGCGTCGGATGGGCACCGCTCGACACAGATCGCGCAGCGCGTGCATTCGTTGTCGTCGATGATGAACACCGCGTGCGACTGGGACGCGAGCGTCTCGAGCGCCGGGCTGTCCGCACCCTTGATGATGTTGGGCGACATCATGTAGATGCACTCCCAGGGACAGACATCCTCACAGGCGCGACACAGGATGCACAACTCCGGGGTGAGCCCGATGTGTCGCTTGGGCTTGACCCGCTCCTGGAGCCACTGGGCATCGACCTGCTGCACGGTGTAGTCGTCGTACATCAGGGGGTGTTCGCCCCGGTCGGTCTTCCCCATGTGCTCCTCCTTTCCCGGTCACGTTGTCATGGTCGTGTGTCGTGGGCGGTCCGTTGCCGACCGGCCGTTCAGGCCGGCCGGATCACTTGTAGCCACCAGCTTCCGGCTTCACCTCGCCGCTCGCCAGGGTCTTGGGCAACTTGCGTTGGATCCGCAGACCGAGCCAGATGGTCACCGCGATCCCTCCGAGCATCAGCCCGGTCAGCACGCTCTCCGTGACGACCTCGTAGAAGTTGGAGGCGATATCCAACCGGTAGTCCTCGGTCACCAGCGCAGACTCCGCCGGGATGTCGATCCCCACGGTCTCCGGGATGATCGTTCCCTCCAACAGGTTCGAGTTGGAGGAGGTGAACTGGATCCAGGCGTGCGGCAGGACCCCGTGGATCCACCACATCAGCGAGGTGGCGGCCAGCACCCCCATGGACGCAGAGACCCACTCGCGCTTGCCGTAGGTGATCTTGGCCACCCACAGCGGCAACGCGAACATCGGTCCGATCCACAGCAGGGTGATCGCCCCGCCCACGTAGCCGCGGCCGATGTTGTCCGGATCTCCGAACTCGTAGACCGCCCGGAACACCTCCGGCAGGGTCGCGAAGAACTCTGCGAACCACTGGAGCACCGTCACGTCCCTTCTCGTTCCCTACCCCGCAGGGCCGGGATCTCGGTCTGAGCGGGGTGTCCGTCGGTCTCCACAACCGCCATCGACCCTGTCTGTCCGGCCAAAGGTACCAACCGCAGCGAACACCCAACAAACGTCCGGGGACCTTCGTCACCCGGAACGCAACCCGAGCGCACCTGGCGGACCCTCAACGTCGCCCCACGGCATGGGCGGCGACACCGACCGCGTCCTGCACACGCTGCATGGCGGCCTGATCCAGGGCCATCGAGGTGAACAGCACCTCGTAGCTCGACGGCGCCAGGTAGACCCCCTGGTCGAGCATCGCGTGGAAGAAGGTCGCGTAGGCGTCGTGGTCGGCCGCCGCGACCTCGTCGTAGTGGGTCGGCGCGGCGGCAGCGAACACGACACCCGCGAGCGTGCCGTGGTGCACGACCTGCGCGGTCACCCCGGCCTGCGCGAAGGCGTCGGTGAACGCGGTCACGATCTGCTGCGTGGCGCCCTGCAGGCACTCGTAGACGTCATCGGTCAGCAGCTTCAGTTGCGCGTTGCCGGCCGCCACCGCGACCGGGTTCCCCGACAGCGTGCCGGCCTGGTAGACGGGACCATCGGGTGCCAGGTGGTCCATCAGATCCGCCCGACCACCGAACGCCGCCAGCGGGAACCCCCCGCCGACGACCTTGCCGACCACCGTGATGTCCGGCACGACACCGTGGACGGCCTGCGCGCCACCACGGGCCATGCGGAACCCGCTGATGACCTCGTCGAAGAACAGCACGGCACCACTGCGGTCGGCCTGTTCCCTCAGGAACGCCAGGAACCCGTCGGCCGGTGGGACGAGGTTCATGTTGGCCGGGACGGGTTCACACAGGATCGCGGCCAGATCGTCGCCGTGCCGGTCGATGGCGGCCGTCACCGCATCGCGGTCGTTCCACGGGACCAGCACCGTGTCGGCGGCGGCGCCGTCGGTGACGCCCGGAGAACCCGGGATACCGAGGGTCGCCACACCGGATCCGGCCGCGACCAGCAGGGCATCGGAGTGCCCGTGGTAGTGCCCGATGAACTTCAGCAGCTTCGCGCGGCCGGTCGCACCGCGGGCCAGCCGAACGGCGGACATCGCCGCCTCGGTGCCCGAGTTCACCAGCCGCACCTTCTCCATCGACGGCACCGCGTCGATGATGGCCTCCGCCAGCTCGATCTCGCCGAGGGTCGGCGCACCGAACGACGACCCGCGCTGCATGGCCGCCGTGGCCGCTGCCACGACCTCGCGCCGCGCATGGCCGAACAGCAGCGGCCCCCACGAGTTGACGAGGTCGACGTACCGGTTGCCGTCGACGTCGATCAGGTCACCGGACTCGCCCCGGTCGATGAACCGGGGGGTGCCTCCGACGCTCCCGAACGAACGGACCGGAGAGTTGACCCCTCCCGGGATCACGCGCCGCGCGCGCTCGAACAGTCCAGCGGAGACCTCAGTACCCAACGGTGCGCCTTCCGATGATCGGACGATCGCCAGGGTACGGACCGCCCACCACCACGTGGGACATCACGTGGGACGCACGTGCTCGAAGATCACGTTGTCCGCGACCTCGCGGGCACGCCGCAGACCGGGTTCGTCGGTCACGGTCCAGGTCACGACCACACCGCCGTCCTCACGCCACCGGTCGACCGCCGGGTGCGGAAGGCTCTCCAGGTGGTAGCTGACGGCCACCGGCCGGATCGACGGCACGTCCTTCAGTTCCGACATCCGCCGCAGGACCATCGCCTGCACCCCGGAACCCTCAGGGGTCATCGCGGTCATCACCCGCACGACGTGCCCGGCGTTGCGTCGGAGCCACCGCAGGGCGAACGGATTGAAGCTCGCGACGCAGACCGGACCCGGGTGGTTTTCCAAAAGACCGGCAACCGCCGCCTCCAGTCGGCCCGCCCGCAACCTCGAGGTCTTGAGCTCGACCATGGTCGGCGTGTCCCGCACGACGTCGAGCACCTCTGCGAGCGTCGGGATGCGCTCATCGACCCCGACCAGGTTGACCTGCGTGAGCTCGGCGGCGGTCAGCGCCGAAACCCTGCCGCCGATCCCGGCCACCCGGTCCAGGGTCTCGTCGTGGATGACCACCGGCACGCCGTCACCGCTGAGGTGTACGTCGAGTTCGACCCCGTACCCGGCGGCGACCGCGGCTTCGAACGCCGAGGTGGTGTTCTCCATGACCCCGGGCCCGTGCAGGCCGCGGTGCGCGAGCGGGACATCACGCAACCACGACGGCACCCCACCCTGCGGGGGGGCCGTCTTCATGACGCGTTCCGGGCCAGCTCCAGTGCCGCGTACGTCAGCACGACATCGGCGCCGGCACGGTGGATCGACGTGACCGCCTCGCGCATGGCGGCGTCACCGTCCAACCAGCCCCGCTCGGCGGCGGCCCGCAACATCGCGTACTCCCCGGAGACCTGGTAGGCCGCCAGCGGTACGTCGAGGTTCCGACGGGCATCGGCCAGGACGTCCAGGTAGGGCATCGCCGGCTTGACCATCAGCACGTCCGCCCCTTCGGCCGCATCCAACCCCAGTTCGAGGACCGCTTCGCGGCGGTTGCCCGGGTCCATCTGGTGCGACGCTCGGTCCCCGCCGACCATGCCGGATTCGGCGGCCTCGCGGAACGGGCCGTAGAAGGCTGAGGCGTACTTCGCCGCGTAGGCCACGATGCCGACATCGCCGTGGTCGGCGGCATCCAGTCCCCGCCGGATGGCCGCCACCTGACCGTCCATCATCCCGGACGGCGCCACGAGATCCACCCCGGCGTCCGCGTACGCCAGCGCATCGCGGACGTAGAGCTCGACCGCAGCGTCGTTGTCGACCAGCCCATCGTCACGCAGCGGTCCACAGTGCCCGTGATCGGTGTACTCGCACTGGCAGACGTCCGCCCAGACCACCAGCCCATCCCCGACCGCGTCACGGATGGCGCGCGCGGCCGTCGGCACCGGGCCGGCCGGATCCCAGCCCGACGAACCCAACGCATCCTTCGCGGCCGGGATCCCGAACAGCAGCATGCCGCCGACCCCGACATCGCGGGCCTGTCGCGCCACATCGGTCGCCGACGCGATGGTGTGCTGCAGGACGCCGGGCATCGACCCGACGGGTTCCGGATCGTCCAGGCCCTCCTTGACGAACACGGGCAGGACGAGCGCCGCCGGATGCAGGCGGGTCTCGGTGAACGACCGTCGCAACGCGGCGGTACGCCGCAAGCGGCGCAGGCGCGTGCTGGGGAAAGCGCTCACGGGTGACCTCGGGACGGGGCGACCGGCAGGCTAGTCACCGGGCCGACGCAACCGGGACGAGCATGGTGGTGGGTTCGGCCCACACGCCGGCCGAACCC
>Ga0207421_10000616_pt1 | contig 45997 bp, 39 predicted proteins | sample SodLakKL_010_SED_4_FD_187542 | JGI IMG/M metagenome (GOLD analysis project Ga0207421, IMG submission 187542) | Alkaline sediment microbial communities from Lake Tanatar, Kulunda Steppe, Russia - 8KL_010_SED (SPAdes) (version 2) | ecosystem: Environmental > Aquatic > Non-marine Saline and...
CCCGGTGTGGTCTCGACTGAAATCGGCACCAAGGATACGTCGAAACTTTTCGCGTTTCTATGGAAACTCTATACCAAGACCGGACTGAAGCCGCATGAGGCGACCAAGACGTATATCGATTTGATCGACGGACAAATCCCGGAAAACAAGCATCCGTACTATTATAAAAGCCGTCCCCATGAACATGAGGACAAAGGGTTCAAACCCGAAGACATCGACGTGCTCTGGGAATACACGGAAAAACGCATCAAAGAAAAAAGCGCCGGATAGAATCCGACGCTTTTTTGTATTAAGGGCGGCCCCTTGGTGGATTTATGGGGGGAGCACCATTGGTATCATCGAATGGGTGTCGATGGGGACCGTTGCCTGAACGTGGTGGGATCATCTCGGAAAGTTCCATGAGTTCCCTCATGTTCATTTCAGCGAGATCTTCAAATGTGTATTCGTCCGACTCGGCGAGGATGTTGCCGATCATGCGTGCTTGCATGACGCCGAGGTCGTACTCGCGTGCGATGTCAAGCTCGGTTTCTGTGGGTCTTCCACCGATGCCGCGCATCATATCGACGGCGGGCATGCGGTCATTTTTGATTTCAGAAAGCTTGGTTTCGAGCCGTTCCATGTGTCGTTGTTCAAGATCGCTGTTTGCGTTGATGACATCATAAAGTATGGTGCTTTCCTCAGGGTCGATCAGACCGAGTGCGAGGGTTTCATCGAGGATGGCATCAATCGCGTCCTCGAATGGCTTGCCTTCAATGTCTGAAAGTGCGTCTGCGAGTGTCTGTCCGTCTTCGTTCAACGGCTCGAAATGGGAGACATTGTCATCTTCGTCAATTTCCAGAACGAATGCCGGATTGATTTCAAAATAGACTTCGCTGGCCTGGAAATCATTTCCGGGCATAAGCGGCGAAACCAGGAAAAGCAGGAATACGGCGAGCGATGCGCTCACAGCGTAGGTCAGCCGCTTAAGAACGTTGCGTCGTTTTGCGCGTTGTCGGGCGTGCTTGACAAAGTGCTGATATTCGGGCGTGGCTTTGATTGCCTCTTTCAGATCAGGCGTATGCTTATAAGCTTCATGTCTGAGTTTCTTTTTCATCGGGCACCATCCTTTCTTTTCAGGGTCTTGAGCGCCTTTTGATATTTCCATAAAACGGTGCCGAGCGGCATGTTCATATCATTGGCGATCGATTTGTGCGTCTCTTCATACATTGCGTGTCTGACGACGATTTCCCGTTCGTCATCCGGCAACGTTTTGAGCAGTTTGTTAAGGTAATAGCGGTCTTCGCTGTTTTCTTCAGTGGCTTCAAAGAGGTATTCGTCCACGGTCGCATCGACGCTATATTCCTTTTTGCGTCGGTTGAACTCGTTGATGGCGAGATTTCTCGCGATGGTCTTCATCCAAGCGCGGAAGCCGGCGTCGAATTGATATTTGTCGAGCTGGTTGATCATTTTGATGTAGGTGTCTTGCATGATGTCTTCGCTCAACTCCTCATCTTTGAGGATGCCGAGGATGGTATAGTAGACGACGGTTCTCGTCTCGTCGTAGATCGTGTCAAAAGCCTCTTCCTTACCCATTTTGAAAGCTTTGACATAACGGTCAAGTCGTTTGTTGTTCATGGTGCCTCCCTCGCTATTCACAATAAAAACATGTGAACATGCTTTTTTATTGGTGGATTTTTGAATTTCTTAAGAAAATGCCCTGTTTGGTGTTATCATGTGTGTGAAAGGAATGATTCTTATGTTGAAAATGGTCGCGATTACCCCTTTTGGCGTAGAAAGCATCGCTCGACGTGAAATGACCGCCCTTGGGTTCGATGTCGAATCCGTTAGTGACGGACGCATCTATTTTAACACAGACAGCACCGGTGTTGCGAGGGCGAATGTCAACCTTCGAACCGTGGAACGCATCTATCATATAGTGGACGCGCGCGAAGTCCGGAGCTTCGACGAACTCTTCGACTGGGTCGCCTCCTTGTCCTACCGGAAAATCGTGGATCCCGAAGGGGCCTTCATTGTCAATGCGCAGTCTAAGAAATCCACGTTGTATAGTCTCAGAGATATCCAGAAAATCACGAAAAAGGCGCTCATTGAAGCGTTCAAGAATGATTTCAGCCGAGCGGTCTTCAACGAACAGGGCCCTGCGTTCGATTTTCTTGTGCATATTGAAAACGACCGGGCCGAACTGTTGATCGACACAACCGGTGAGGCATTGCATAAGCGTGGCTATCGCAAGCAGACCGGCCCCGCACCGATCAAGGAGACCCTTGCGGCTGCGCTTGTGCTGATGAGTTTTTATGAGAAAGACCGCATCCTGATCGACCCTTTTTGCGGGTCCGGCACCATTCCCATCGAAGCCGCGATGATCGCGAAGAACATCGCACCCGGGCTCAACCGGGATTTTGCGTTCACCGTTATGCCTTTGTTTGGCAAAGCGGCATTGAAACAGGCGAAGCGCGACGCATTCAAAGCCATCGATCAGACAATCGACCCAGAGATCGAGGCTTCGGACATCGACCGCTCCTATGTCGAGATTGCCAAGGAAAACGCCTTCGAAGCCGGTGTGGACGACGCCATCCGTTTTCACACATCCGATTTCCGCTATCTGCTTTGGGACGAACCCCATAGTGTGGTGATCACCAATCCGCCCTACGGGAAACGCCTGGGAAGCGACAGTTCACTCGACAGGCTTTACAAGGACCTCGGCCATGTGATACGCAACAACCCGACGAACAGCTTTTATGTGATGACGCCATACGTCGGCTTTGAAAAGCAAGTATCCAAAAAAGCCGACCGTACCCGTGTGCTTTTCAACGGACGGATCAAGACCCGTCTTTATCAATATTTCGGTCCGCCGCCACACAAGAAATAAAAAATGCAAATGCCATATTCAAAATTATGACAATGTGTTATAATCCTTTTGGTGAGAAAAATGACGACAGACGAAAAAAAACGCTATCTAATCCTTAAGGACCCAAACATTTACAAAGGCCTTGTCCTATTGGCATTTCCATTGATGATCAACAACCTGATCAAGACGTTGCATGACATCGTGGACATGTTTTTTGTGACGTTCACTGACGGCGCGACGGCCTCACAGGCGGTCGCTTCGATTCAATTGACCTTTCCGGTCATTTTCACATTCATATCGCTTGGAATCGGCCTTTCCATCGCCGGAACGGCCCTGATTTCCCAGCATCTGGGCGCCAACAACAAAACCAAGGCACGCCATTACGCCGGTCAGCTTGTGTTGGTTGCGCTCATTGCGGGGTTTGCGCTCAATATCGTCGCGTTCTTCACCGCGCCATATCTGATGCGCTGGATGGGGGCGAGTGGCTTCGTGCTTGAAAACAGTGTCGCCTACATGCGCATCCGCGCCTTTGAACTCCCTGTGCTCTTTTCCTTTTTCGCATATCTGGGCATTCGCCAGGCGAGTGGCGACACCGTCAGTCCGGTGCTGGTAAGCGGAAGCGCCATCCTTTTGAACATCATCCTTTCCCCGATCTTCATCATTGTGTTCAATCTGGGTGTCCCCGGAGCGGCCTTTGCGACCTTGGTCGCGAATGTGCTGATCATGCCCTTTGGCCTGTTCCGTCTTTTCTACGCGAAAACCGGAGTCATCATCAGTGTGAAAGACGTCATCGGCAGTCCGCTCATGATGGCGCAGGAAAGGATCCGCATCATCAAAAAGATCGTCCGTACCGCAATTCCCGCGGCAACCGGACAGGCGATCACCGCCATCGGGTTCGGTGTCATGAATGGTGTCATCTATTCCTTCGGTGAGGAGACCGTGGCCGCCTTCGGTGTTGGGAACCGCCTGCTTTCCATGGTGCTTCATCCCGTCATGGCGATGGGCGCCATCCTTTCGGCTTACATCGGACAAAACATCGGTGCGCTCAACCCGGCGCGTGCCAAAGAGACGTTCCGCAAATGCATGACGCTATCCGTAACGCTCATGGTCGTCGGCTCTGCGCTGATCCTTATGGTTCGCGAACCTCTGGCCGCGATTTTCATGGGGGATGACCCCATCGCTCTCAAGCTGACGGTCGATTACATGTTTTTCATTCTGATCGGTCTACCCCTCATGGCGGTGTTTCAATCCTTTATCGGAACGTACAACGGAACGGGGAATACACAATACACGTTCATCCTCTCCGTCACCAGGCTCTGGGTCATCCGCATTCCCTTGGTGTTGATTATGGCGCATTTCTTCCCGGGTCGCGGTTCGCAAGTGGTCTGGGAGGCCATGCTCATCAGCAACCTTCTGATCGCACTGCTCGGCTATATGCTATATCTGAGAATCGATTTCCAGCCGAAGGTCGACATCCCGTATACCAAAGAAAAAGAAGACCCCGCCCTGGAGGCGGAGCCTTCGTTCGAAGCATCGTGAAAACGATGCTTTTTTATTTGAACAATCCTTTTTCAAGAATGGTCATCACCGTGTCGATGATCATCTCCATGTCGTCGTTCTTCTGGCCAAGGTCAAAAACGACTTTGAGGCCGACGAAGTTAGTGATTCCCATCAGGACATACGCGACCGTTTCACTGTCAAGGTTGCGGACCTCGTTGTTCTCCTTGGCCTTTTCAAGGCCTTTGACATAGCGCAGCGCGAAGGATTCATAATAGTCCTTGAACAGCGCCCTGTCGATATAGAGGCTTTCCCATATGATGTTGTACATCTCCGGGTAATCCCTGGCGTATTCGATGAACGCCCGGATCCCTTCGCGTTCTTTTTCATACCGCGAGGTTTTTTTCGACACCTTTTCCGCAATGTGTTTCCGAATGTTGTGGGAAAGCACGGAAAGAATATGTTTATAGAGCGCAAGTTTTGATGGAAAGTACAGGTAGAACGTCCCTGCAGCCACACCGGCTTGGGAGGTTATGTTGTTGACGGTGGTGCCGTGGTACCCGTTTTCATAGAACATTTTGATGGCGGCTTTTTCAATCTGTAAAAACGTGTTTTTGGCGTTTCTGGTTGTTGGTTGTTTGATTTCAAGGTGATCGATCATGATTATACCTCCGTTTATTTAGCGACAAAATATTGCCGGTTTTATCAATTGACAGTGTAAGCGTTTTATGCTATATTATGAATATCAATTCAGTTTATGAATAATTGTTCAGTTTATGAGTTGCTGTTCATGTAACAAGATTAGTATAAATCAAAAAATCACAAATGGCAATAGGCCATATTACTCATAAAGGAGGCGCAACAATGAAAAAAGTGTACATCGTATCAGCAAAGCGCACCGCGATCGGTCGGTTCATGGGATCCCTTTCCGATCTTCATCCGGCAGAGTACGGCTCTGAAGTCGTCAAGCGGATGCTTGAATCGTCAAATGTTCCTAAGGAGGCCATTGACGAGGTGATTGTCGGCAATATCCTTCCTGCCGGACTCGGGCAGGGAGTCGCCAGACAAATCTCATTGAATGCCGGGATTCCTACCACGGTTCCCGCGCATGCGGTCAATATGGTATGCGGCTCGGGCATGAAAACGCTCATGAATGCGTATACGTCGATTGTCGGCGGCATGGGGGACCTTTACCTGGCCGGCGGCGTCGAGGCCATGTCCAAGGCGCCCTACATCCTTCCGGACCGAATGAGAAAAGGGCATAAGATGGGTGGTTTCACCGTTAAAGACCATATGATCGATGACGCACTCATGGATGCGTTCAAGCCGATGCATATGGGCATCACCGCAGAAAACATCGCCGAAAAATATGACCTTTCCCGTGAATCCCAGGACGCTTTCGCCGCTGAAAGCCAAAGACGTGCGGCGCATGCTCAGGACAACGGCCGGTTCGATGATGAAATTGTCCCGATAACGGTCAAAGAAAGAAAAGGGGAGTTCGTCTTTGACAAAGACGAGCATCTCAACCGGAAATCGAATGAAGAGACGCTAGCGAAACTACGTGCTGCATTCAAAAAGGACGGGACCGTCACTGCGGGCAACAGCAGTGGCATCAACGACGGCGCGTCATTCATGATGGTCGCCAGCGAAGATGCAGTCCGCAAATACAATCTTGAACCACTCGCCGAAGTCATCGGTGTGGGTCAAGGCGGCGTCGAGCCGGACTATATGGGCCTTGGGCCGGTTCCTGCAATCGACCATGCGCTCAAGCGCACCTCGCTTTCGTTTGACGACATCAAACTATTGGAACTCAACGAAGCGTTTGCGGCTCAATCATTGGGCGTGCTTAAAGATCTTGAAAAAGCATACGGGCTCGACATCGACACGCTCATGGAACGAACCAATGTCAACGGAGGCGCCATTGCGCTTGGACATCCTGTGGGCGCCAGCGGCAACCGCATCATGGTGACGTTGCTGCATGAGATGAAAAAACGAAACACGAAATACGGTCTCGCCTCACTGTGCATTGGTGGCGGCATGGGGACCGCGGTAATACTAAAAAATATGGAGGCTGAACAATGAGACTTGAAAATAAAATCGCAGTGGTGACCGGTGGAGCTGCCGGTCTTGGAAAAGCCATGGCGCTTCGTTTTGCAGAAGAGGGCGCCATGGTAATAGCGGCGGATATGAAGGAACTTGACTATGCCCACGACAATGTGGAGGGCAAGATTCTGAATGTTGCCGACCCCGAAGCATGCAAGACATTCTTTGATGAAGTCGTGGCGTCTCACGGTCAAATCGATATCCTTGTCAATAACGCTGGCATCACCCGTGATGCCATGACCCGTAAACTCTCTGATGAGGACTGGGATATGGTACTTGACGTCAATCTCAAAGGCGTGTTCAACCTGACCCGCCTGGTCGGTCCGCAAATGGAACAGATCGGTGGCGGATCAATCATCAACATCTCAAGCGTCGTCGGTGAATTCGGCAACATTGGACAGGCGAACTATTCGGCATCCAAAGCCGGTGTCATTGGCCTTTCGAAGACGTGGGCCAAGGAGTTTGCCCGCAAAGGCGTGCCGGTTCGTGTCAATGCGATCGCACCGGGCTATATCATGACCGATATTTTGAAGACGGTCCCACAGGACCTGCTTGACAAATTCGCATCCATGACGATGCTTGGCCGTCTTGGTGAACCGAAAGAAATTGCGGATTCCGCCTTGTTCCTTGCCAGCGATGAATCCAGCTACATCACCGGACACGTACTGAGCGTCAACGGTGGCATGAGACTTTAACAAATTACCCTAGGAGTGATTCACATGTCAAAAGACATTCATGTCGGCGTTGTCGGCACAGGCATTTATCTGCCGGAAAAAACGAAGTCGGCTGAGGAAATCGCCGCAGCGACAAACGGCAATTGGACCGCCGATAACGTCGTCAAGAAACTTGGCATCAAAAAAATATACGTTCCCGGCCCAGAGGACGGGACACAGGAAATGGCGCTCAAAGCAGCCAAAGACGCCTTGAAAAGAACCGGGATCGACGCAATGGATCTGGATCTTATTCTCGATATCGGCGAAGAGTGGAAAGAATATCCGCTCACAACAAGCGCGCTTTATGTCCAAGGCGGGCTCGGCGCGGAAAACGCCTGGGGCATCGACTTGCAAAATCGTTGCGCGACCGGTCTCTCAGCGTTCAAAATCGCCAAGGACATGATGATCGCCGATGAGGCGATCAATACGGTCATGATTGTCGGTGGATACCGAAACGGGGATTTCGTGGACTTCTCCGACCCGCACATGTCTATGATGTATAACCTCTCCGCCGGAGCGGGCGCTGTCATCCTGAAACGAAATCACGGCAAAAACCTTCTCCTTGGATCTCATATCAAGGCCGACGGTACGCTTTCGCGCACCGCCGGTGTTGAGATCGGCGGGACAAAGCATCCGATAAACCGCGACAACATTGACGAAGCCTATAAATCGCTTCGTCTGATGAATCCTGAAAAAATGAAAGCACGTCTCAACGAAGTATCGATGCCCAACTGGTTCGAATGCATCGATGAAGCGTTGAACAAATCAGGCAAACAACGTTCCGACATTGACTATCTGGCCATTCTCCATATCAAACGGAGCGGCCATGAAGGCATGTTAAAGGAACTGAACCTCTCTCATGAAAATACCATTTATCTTGAGGAATACGGACATCTCGGGCAGATCGACCAGATTCTCTCTCTCCATCTCGGTCTTGAACAAGGCAAAATCAAGGATGGCTCAACCGTCGCCCTGATTGCGGCCGGTATCGGCTATGTGTGGGGCGCAAGCGTCATCCAGTGGGGTGAATACGATGGATAGTGCGATTCGTTCGTTTTTCCATGTGCTTTTCAACGCCCTCCAACAAGGCAGTACTACCGCCCTTGCTGCCCTTGGGATTGTCCTTATCTTCAGAACCTCGCGTACCACGAATTTCGCACAAAGTTCAATCGCGACACTCAACGCGTTCGTCGCCGCGTGGTTGTTTTCCTCCCACGGCTTTAGCATCTGGGTCGCAACCCCGCTTGCGCTCGTGACCGCATTCATTACAGGGGTCTTCATCGACCGTGCGTTCATTAGAAGAGCGCCCAAGAACAATCCGATCGCACGCCCCATCATCACCCTTGGCATCATCATGATCATCATCGGCATTCTGCCAATGGTGTTCCGCATCGGACAATCACGTCCTGACGGAAGCCCGATCACCTATCGGCTCCCGCGTTTCTTTTCCGGAGGCATTGATGTCTTCGGCGCCTCGTTGCGCTACAATCAGATTTTTACGGTTGTCGTTTCGATTGCCCTCATGGTCGGTGTTTTCTTGTTCATCAACCATACCAAGTGGGGCCTGGCCACACGTGTGACCGCCTCGGATGAGACCACCGCACGGCTGATGGGCGTTCCCACCGGCAAAGTCACGATGTTCTCATGGGCTTTCGCCGCCATGTTCGGAACGTTCGCGGGGATCGTTCTCGCACCGCTTATGAACATGTCCCCGACATTCCTCGTAGAAACTCAGGTGAATGCCTTTTTCGCGAGTGTCGTCGGAGGGTTCACCACCTTTTTCGGCCCTGTCATCGCGGCATACATCATTGTATTCCTTGATTCGTATTTCCCTGTGCTGTTCAATTTTTGGGACGGCGCAGATATCTGGGGGACGTCGATCGTATTCATTATGGTCCTCATCTTCCTCTATTTCAGACCTTATGGGTTGTTCGGCGAAAAACCCATCAAGAAAGTGTAGGTGTGCCCCATGACTAAGACAAACAAAACAAACCTGCCCAAGGAACTTTATGAGAAATTCAAAGCCAACAAACCCTTGCATTTCCTGCTCTTTGGAATCGGTCTAGCGATCATGTTGCTCGCGCCTTACTATGATTTTATCCCGGGTGGAAGAAACACGAACGGGTTCGTCGCGCCGGCCATCTATTTCACGGTCGCCGCACTCGGGCTCAATTTGCTTCTCGGCTACGGCGGGCTCATTTCACTGGCGACCTCCGCTTTTATCGGAGTGGGGGCGCTCGGCATGGGATACTTCATGCTGTTTCAGGAGTTTTCGTTTTTCCTCTCGCTTGGCCTTACGATTCTTATCTCGCTCGGTCTGGGGTTGCTGGTCGGTCTTTTCTCTCTCAAAGTGAGCGGCATTTATCTGACCATTGGGACACTCTTCTTCGCAACCATATTGGAAAACATTTTCCGAAGCGTGCTACCCATGTCAACGACCGAGAGTTTCCGTGAGATCACCTTTTTCGGGAATTTCGTCATCGATACGTCGAAATCCTACACACAGCTGCGTACCGGCGAGCCCCAGTATGACCGTTACATCGCGCTGTTGATCATGGTCGCCGTATTGGTGCTCAGCATGATTGTCATATACAACATCATCAAATCACGGACAGGCCGTGCCTTCATGGCCATGAGCCGTAGCGCAAACGCGGCGGCCGCCATGGGTGTGAACATCGCCAAGTATCGCATCATCGCTTTCATGACGGCTTCATTGTTCGCCACGTTGGCGGGTGTGCTTTATGCCATCTACGGAACGTCTGTGGAAAAGAATATCTGGACGCTTGAGCTTTCCTTGTTCATACTGGCGGTCGTCATTGTCGGCGGCATGCGTTCCATATTCGGCACCTTCATCGGAGCGCTCGTGATTTTCACGGTTCCGAACCTCTACATCAACGAATACCTGAGGACCTTTTCAAGCTTTCTGGAAAACCGTTTCGGCATCAACTGGCAACCGGTCGGTTTCGCACCGGTTTTCGCCGGACTGCTCATCATCGTGGTTGTGCTTTATTATCCGCGCGGCCTGATCAAATTGTTCTATGACGCACGCATATTGTTGCTGAAGCTGTATGGTCTCATTCGTAACAGACTCGCCAAGGGAGGTGCCACCGATGAATAAGAATCCTCAACCGAAGGCGACGAAACCTTTGCTGGAGCTTAAAGACATGACCATGCGTTTCGGTGGGCTCAAAGCGGTAGACGCCTTGTCCTTTGATGTCAAAGAGGGTGAAATCGTCGGTTTGATTGGCCCCAACGGTGCCGGCAAAACGACGGTGTTCAACTGCATGACCCAGTTTTACGACACATATGAAGGCGATATCCGCTTTCGCGACGCAAACGATGAGATGGTGTCGCTCAAAGGCGTCAAAGTGAACGATATCATTGATTATGGGATTGTGCGCACCTTTCAAAACATCGAGCTCGTTCCCGACTTGAGTGTCATCGACAATCTCTTGATCGGCGCGCACAAACAGTTCAAAACCGGCTTGTTCCAACATATCCTGACAACCCCCAAAGCACGCAAAGAAGAAAAACATTTCCGTCAAAAAGCGGAAGAAGTCCTGGAATTCATGAACATCCATCATTTGAAGGACGCACTCGTCGCCGGTCAACCCTACGGGGTTCAGAAAAAAATCGAAATCGCTCGTACGCTTATGGGCGATCCCAAACTGATTATTCTCGATGAGCCGGCAGCCGGTCTGAATGACCACGAAACCGACGAACTGGAAAAACTGTTCTATGAACTTCGCGACAAATACAATGTGACCATCCTGCTCATCGAGCACGACATGGGTTTTGTCATGAACATCTGTGACCGCGTCTGCGCGATCAACTTCGGCAAGTTCCTCGCCATGGGAAGCCCCGAAGAGATCCAGACGAACAAAGCGGTCCAGGAAGCCTATCTCGGGGAGGAATACTGATTATGGGCCTTATGAACGAACTGACAGCGAAACTAAGAAGGCAACGCTCCGGAGAACTGGCCGTCGAAATGGAAAAGGACATGGTGCTGAGCGTCAAGGGCCTTGAGGTAAACTACGGTCCGATCAATGCGCTCAAGGATGTCACGGTCGATGTCAAACAAGGAAGCATTGTCTGTATCCTCGGTTCAAACGGTGCGGGAAAAACGACACTGCTCAAGAAAATATCGGGCGTGGTGCCCGCAGACAAAGGGAAGATTCATTACCGGGGCGAGGACATTACCGCGCTCGATCCCGAGGTCATCACCCGAAAAGGCATCGTCCAGTCCCCGGAAGGAAGGCAAGTATTTGCCGACCTGACGGTCAAGGAAAACCTTCAGATTGGCGCCTTTACCCTCAAGGACGACGCTCTGCCCTCATCCATGGTGTTCAAGACCGATGCCAACCCACGCGTCAAGTCCATCCTTGAAAGCGAGGATGTTCCTGAGACCATTCCGATGACACGCGAAGAAATCATCCGCAACAACATGGAGCGTGTCTATAAGATGTTCCCGGTCCTCAAAGAGCGCGCCGCACAAATCGCCGGCTCGCTATCAGGCGGTGAACAACAGATGCTCGCGATCGGCCGCGCGCTCATGGCATCGCCCAAACTGCTTATTCTCGATGAACCTTCACTGGGTCTGGCGCCGATGATCGTAAAAGACATATTCTCGACATTGCAGGAACTCAACAATCAAGGCACCACCATCCTGATTGTCGAACAAAACGCCCTCCAGACCCTCAAAATCGCCGATTACGGCTACGTGCTCAAAGTCGGCAAAATCATCAAACATGCCGATGCGCAGGCGCTTCTCAATGACCAGGAGCTCATTGACGCCTACATCGGAAAATAACACTCACCCAACAGCAACAAACTGCGAAAAGCAGAAAAAAATAAATCCAATAGGAGGAGTTTCAAAATGAAAAAATTATTCATGATTCTTATGGCTTTCACCCTTGTCCTCGGACTCGCGGCGTGTCAGGACCCAGATGACAACGGCGATAACGGGGATAACGGGAATGACGTCGGAAACGGCGACAATGGTGACAACGGCGACAATGGTGACAACGGAGACGACGTCGACGATTTTGTCCAAGGTGTGACCGATACGACCATCTATGTCGGCAATACTGCAGCGACTTCAGGTAACTTCGCTCCAGTCGGCGTCCCTTTCAACGCGGCAATTCAAGGGTACTTCGACATGATCAACGATGAGGGCGGCATCAATGGTCGCGAAATCGAATTCATCCATTATGACGATGAGTTCGACGGTTCAACCGGTCTGACCTACACGGAGAGACTGGTAGAAGAAGATGAAGTCTTCGCGCTTGTGGGCCACTTCGGTACACCGACGGTCGGTGCGACCCGCGATTACCTCAACTCAATCGGCATCCCTCGTGTATATTACGCTACGGGAATCTCTGCCCTTTATAACCCGGAAGCCGAAGGCTTCGAACGTTCAAGCTTCCCTGTACAGCCGATCTATGACGCTGAGGGTGAAGTGTTCGTCGCTCGTGCCGTCAGCGAATTCGATGCTGAGACCATCGGTGTCATCTACACCAACGCGGACGACGGCGAAGGGATGCTCAACGGCATTGAACGTAGAGCGGACATGCTCGATGTCGAACTCAAGACATACTCAATGTCACCGGGTGAAACCCCCTCAAGCCAGGCTTTGAACATTGTCAATGACGATGTGGATGCGGTCATCATCGCCGCTAACCAAGATCCTTTTGTCGCGGCAGCCAAAGCGCTTTATGAAGCTGGAAACGAAAAGCCGGTCCTGACGAGTTATGTCAGTGCTGAAGCCGGTGTGTTGCAGCAACTTGCGGATGAACTACCCGACGAGCAGTTTGATTTATACGCGAGTGCATGGGTCGACATCTTTGACGAAGACGGGGATTTCAATGAAGGATACCAACTCTTTGCCTCACAAGTGCCTGATTATGCGGACAACGCGTTCGCGATGGCCGGATGGATCGCAGCCCATTTCTTTGTCACAGGTCTTGAGCGTGTCGGCGAGGACGAACTGACATGGGAGCGTTACATTGACGCGATGGAAGAAGCACCGATTGAGAACCCGATGGGCGGAATCGTCGATTATGCGGACGGTTCACGTGTCGGTACACGTGCTATGGCATTGCTTAAAGCAAGCGTCACCGAAGATGAAGACGGCGACTATGTCTTCGCATGGGACAACCATCTTCCAATCCAAGACATCAACGCAATTCTTTCCGAATAACATGAATGAAGAAGGGGTGCCCCGCCACCCCTTCACATCATGAAAGGAGCATAACGTATGGCAAAACACATTACGACACAAGAAGCCCTCGCCCTCGTTAAGGACGGCGATCACATCGTAGCCGGCATGGCCGCTGCGGAAGGGCAGGAATTTTTCGCACACTTACACGAAATATCGGACCGCATCAATCATGTGACCATCGATAACTGTCTGCCGATGCGTCCATACGATTTCATGGTTGAGGCGAAGTTCAAAGATACGTTTACCATCAACAGCTGGTTTTTCTCAGGAGATCTGAGAAAAGCCTTCAAGAACAAAAACATCACGTTCATCCCCAATCAGCTCCATTTTGCCGGGATGAAACGGACGGAACACCAAAATCCGGACCTGTTCGTCGCAGCCGCGTCCATGCCGGATAAACATGGCTATGTTTCGCTTTCGTTGTCCAATGTGTATGAAAAGCACATGGCCAAGCAGGCGAAGACTGTAATTTTGGAAATCAACCCGAATTTTCCACGGACACACGGCGACCTTGAACTTCATGAGAATGATGTGGATTATTTTGTTAAAACTGACTATCAGGCCCCGGAACTCCCCGATATCGAACCCAACGAAAAGGATGAGAAAATCGGTGGATACATCGCCGATATGATCAATGACGGAGACACCATCCAACTCGGCATCGGTGGCATTCCCAATGCGGTCGCAAACGCGCTCATGGACAAGAAAGATCTCGGTGTGCATACCGAGATGCTTACGACCGGTTTCATGAAACTGTTCAAGTCCGGCGCGGTCAATAATTCGAAGAAATCTCTGCACAAAGGCAAGATGGTCGCCGCGTTCGCGCTTGGGACCAAGGAGCTTTATGATTTCATCGATGACAATCCGGCCGTACGGATATATGACGGAAACTACGTCAACGACCCTTGCGTGATCGGCCAAAATGACAATCAGGTGTCAATCAATACGACCATTGAGGTCGATTTGACCGGTCAATGCGCTTCAGAATCCATCGGTCCGATGCAGTTTTCGGGAACCGGTGGCCAGACGGATACCGCAACCGGTGCGCAACGGGCCAAGAACGGACGGAGTTTCATCACTCTTTATTCCACCGCGACCCCCAAAGACAAAGAGACCGGTGAGCGCAAGACCATCAGTAAGATTGTGCCGACGTTGAAGCCGGGCGCAGCGGTATCGCTTTCCCGAAATGACGTGGATCATGTCGTCACCGAATACGGCGTGGCGAATTTGCGAGGCACGACCATCAAAGAACGTGTAGAGCGTCTGATCGCGATCGCCCATCCTGATTTCCGTGAGATGCTTTATGAAGAAGCGAGAAAGCTCGGGTACATCGAATGAGCACATTCGCTTTCAAAGACAAGGAAATATTCTATACCTGGGACGGCGAAAAAGGCAAACCGGTGCTTTGCATATTAAACGGCATCATGATGTCGCACAAGAGCTGGGACGCGTTCATCCCGACGCTCTCGAATCATTTTCGAATCCTTCGGCTGGATTTTCTTGACCAAGGCCTCAGTTCGAAGATGGACGAACCCTATACACAACGTCTTCAAGTCGAAATGCTTAAGGCCCTGTTCGACCATCTGGCGCTTGAGAAGGTCCATCTGGTCGGGATTTCCTACGGCGGAAGCATTGCGCTTCAATTCGCGGAGAGACATCCCCGGCGGCTTGACCGCATGATTCTTTTCAATGCGGCCGCGAGAACGACGCCGTGGCTTCGTGACATCGGGCGAGGATGGAACCGTGTCGCCCGATCGGGTGATGGTGAAGCGTACTACCACGTGACCATCCCCTACATCTATTCGCCCCACTTCTATACCCGGCGGATCGAATGGATGGAAAACCGCAAAGAGACATTGTTGCCGGTTTTTGAAAGCGATGCGTTCAGGCAGGCAATGATCCGTCTGACGGATTCAGCGGAAGGGCACGATGTCTATGATAACCTCCCGGCCATTCAGGTGAAAACGCTCGTGGTCGCGGCGGAAGACGATTACCTCACGCCACCCTATCAACAAAAAGAGATCGCTTCACGCATGCCCGATGCGACGTATCTCATGTTTCCCGAATGCGGGCATGCGAGCATGTATGAGAAACCCGAATTGTTTGTCACCTCGATCATCGGATTCCTGAGCGATTCGACCGATGAGTATGACATCGCATAAGGAGCAAACCATGGAAAAGAAGACACTCACGCTTCAAAACAAAGAGACGTATGCATATCTTGAGTTCAACCCGGGGGCTGAGAAGACCGTCGTGTTGCTGCATGGGAACATGAGCAGCTCAGTGCACTTCGAACCGCTCATCGAGCGGTTGAGCGATGATTATCGCATCGTCGCTCCGGATTTCCGGGGGTTTGGCGACTCAAGCTATCATCAACCGATTGAATCGCTGGAGGACCTTGCCGACGACCTGATGGATTTTCTGCATCAGTTGTCGATTGATAAAGCGCACATCATCGGCTGGTCAACCGGAGGTGGCATCGGACTGAAATTCGCGGCCAAATACCAACAGGCCAGAGACAAGGTCGTACTTATCGAAAGCGCCTCCTACCGTGGTTATCCGATTTACCGGAAAGACGCGAACTTTCAACCTACGGATGAACTGTATGCATCCAAAGAAGCCATGGCGCAAGACCCGGTTCAAGTCGTACCGGCGCTTCAGGCCATTGAACAGGACAACCGTTCCTTGATGAAACAAATCTGGGAAGCGGCCATCTACAACGAAGGCAAACCGGAGGAGGCAGCGTTCGACCGTTATATCCGTGAAACCATGAAACAGCGCAATCTGGTCGACATCGACTGGAGCCTGATGACTTTCAACATGTCGCACACGCCAAACGGTGTCGCACCGGGTGATGGTTCCATCGAAGACGTGACCGCTCCGGTATTGAGCATCTACGGCAAAAAAGACCGTGTCATCACCGAAACGATGTTCAAAGAAACCGTCGAAGCCCTCAAGGATGCCGAAACAGAAATCTATGAAGACGGTTCGCATTCACCGATCACCGATTTTCCGGACCGGCTCTCAAGACGAATCCTGCGCTTTTTAAATCCATCCTGAACCTAAGGACTGTTTGATTCGAAAAAATCCCGCCATTTTTTGGCGGGATTTGTTGTTTCAGTAGCGATATATGGCGGCGACGCCTGTGTCCGAGGGCATTTTTTCCTGCGGAATGACGTAGACATTGCCACCGTTGCTGATGACGATGTCGGTGAGGTCATCCAGGGCGTCGTCGAATTTCTCCTGTCGACGGTCGCGTTCAATAACGCGTCCGCTGTCTTCATCGATGCGGCCCGGCACTTCACGGTACGCCTCTATGAGAACGCTGTCGACACGGCCCTGTGCCGCGGCTTTGGCCACGGAATGGATGTTGTTGTCGGCAAGGTCTTTCTGTCTGGCGTTGTGATAGGTGTCTTTCAGCTTTTGAATGCGTGCTTCATAACGTGGTTCGATGATTTCCCACGCGTACTTTTTGAGTTCGCTTTCTTTAAGGCCGCGTGGAGAGAGCTTGATGCTTTCATCAATTAGGTAGGGATTGTGCGAATGCTTTTTGAACGTGGTGTGGTACTCCGGAAGTGCGAAGAGAATCAATGGCTTTTTGGAAATATTCGAGTAGTTTTTCATGACATGCTGGTCAACTTGTCTGAGATAGCGTTCTATATCTTTGTCGACCTCGTCTTTCCTCGCTTTGTGCCCGTGGAACATGGATCCTGAGGATGTTCCGCCATAGGAGCTTTGAGAAAGATAGGCTTCCGTGTATTCATCGCCGAGGAAGTCCTGGATGGTACGCGGTTCATTCTCGCCGATCGGGATTTCCCTGAAGCCGGTCCGGTTCCCTTCGTAAAGGGAGTAAGAATGGCGGTCAAGCGCAAGGATCTGGTATTCATCCAAGCCCTGAAAGTCGCGGATCAGCGGTTTCTTATGGAACCGTTGGCCGACGATCGCCATTTCGCGGACAGGGTTTTGCAGGATGTATACGACCGTTTGGTTCACGTTGGCGAAAATGCAGAATCCCTCCAGCCTCTGATTCCAAAGCGACCGGTCGTCTTTCATGACCTTGAGCGGTTTGAGAATGGTTTCCTTTGTGCTTTTGTCGGTGACGTTTTCAAGCTTTTTTTCAACCGTCCTGATGAGATTGCCGAGACGAATCCGGTCTTCTTCGTTGTGATTCGGGTCACGGTGTGTGGGGACATAGAGGGTCACTTTCGGATCACTGTTGTCTTCTAGGATCTTGTGTGGGTGTTCCTTTGCGATGATATAGTTCATGTAACGCCTCCTTCAATGTTTGTGAGTAGTGCTAAGGTGTCCTCTACTTATAGTATATCGTTCATTTCAAGTAATTTCAAAGCGTATGATTTATTTTCCTTGAAGAAAAACAGTGCGGATGGGGGAATCATGTGGGTGAGGTGATGAAAGAAAATGAGAAGAATATTGAAGTTTCTAAGCGTTACAACAATTGCACTTTTGGCTCTGACAATGGGACTGGGCGCCCTTGAAAGGGAACCCGGAGGAAACAATCTTTTGAATCCTGCCTACCTCGGGGCCGATTTTGCGGCAGACAGCATCTTTACGGAGACATCGTTGCCTGTTGAACCGGATACCATCTACACATTTCAGCTGGACACAGGCTATGGCGATGTCTTCGAAATCTATCTTGACGGGCAGCTGATCATATCGGATATGGTGCAAGACACAAGTGAATGTGAAGAAGTGTCAAATACAGTTTTCTGCACATTCAATACCGAAAACGCGACATCGTTCGACTTTGTGATGAGCGGAAGGTACGCGTCATTGCTTTATGACTGGGACAACTATCTGATGCTTTCTGAAAATGACGGGCCACTGCCCTGGGAGCCGTTTGAACCGGTCAATGACACCGAGCCCGTCATCCATGGCGAAGCGTATATGATGGTGAGCTATGATGCGCCCATCGACCCGTATGCGCTAATCGGCGATGCGATCACGGCCGAAGATGAAATCGACGGGGATCTGACCGAAAAAATCGATATTGTCCGCAATGATTACCGGCACAATGAAGGAATGACCGGCGAATATACCGTCATCTATGAAGTCAGTGACACGGCCAACAACACGGCGCATCTGCATCTGACCATCGACGTGGTGGACCATATTCCGCCCGTCATTGATGGCCCGAGCGATATCCATACGGATGTAGACGCCCTTCATTCCCTGGCGACGCTCATTGATACGCATTTCACGTTTACGGACGATTACGACGGACCCATCGAGAACTATACGGTCACATCCGATGACTACAGCAACAACAAGGGCATTCTCGGAAGTTATGGAGTCAGCGTAACGGTCAGTGACGCCAGCGGCAACACGGCATCCCACATTTTCACGGTTCACGTCGAAGACTATGAAAAACCGGAACTCGACGGTCCCGATACGATCGCCATGGCGCTAAGCGCCCCTTATGCCACGCTGGATGACATTCTTTCCTACTATCAGATCCATGACAACTACACACCGACCAATGACCTTGAGTTCACCATCGGCGAGCACACGGTGCCCGAAGCCCTTGATGAACGCGGAACGTATCAGCTTGAACTGGTGCTTGAGGATTGCAGCGGCAATCAGGAAACCAAACATGTGACATTCATCATCATCGATGACATTCCGCCCGTCCTTGAAGGCACAAGTCACATCCGGATTCCCTACCATGAAACATTCGATATCGAAGCCTACATCGCATCGATGCATGTTGCGGACAATCACGACACGCTCACCACAGACGATATCATTGTCTCAGTGAACCATTACGATGAGGCGGAAGGGTTCAAAGTCGGTTTCCATAACGTCGTCTTCACACTCAGTGACGAATCCGGAAACCTCACGGAATTCATACTCCACATCGAAGTCTACGACGACATCCCACCGGTATTCCATGTCAATGACGAAATGCTTGTCCAAAGCGGTCTGAACCTTTCAAGTGCCGATGTCTTTAGCCACTTGACCAAGAGCAGTCATATCGCCGAATTCAATCCGGTTGAAATGATTGTCATCGACGATGAATACACTGAGAACCGCAATGTTCCGGGAAGTTACGAATACACGGTTGAACTGAGGAACGCCATGGGCGATGCCATGACTACATCGGCGACCATTCGAGTGACCGACGCCGTCGTGGAAGAAACCCATGATTTCACACCATGGTTAACGGCAGGCATGCTTGGGATGCTCGCTGTTGGAATTTTGATCATACGACGCAAACGATCCTGATGATTCAAGACTGTGAATGCACTTTCACAGTCTTTTTTCTGATGCGCTATTGACATTTTGTCATAACTCCTTATAATAATTTAGGTAAAGCCTAACTAACTATGGGGATGGTACAATGCAAAGAGAAGATTTTCGTTACGCATTCAACGCATTTCTGAAGCTTTATTTCGATAGCTGCAAGGAAGTGTATGAGGAGTTGGACCTGAAAGGTCTCAAAGAACGTCATTTCAAATATCTCAAAGAGATCGACCGCCGTCAGTCGGTAACGATGAGCGAGTTCGCCGAGGCGTTCGAGCTTTCCAAACCGACGGTTACGGAAATGATGCAACGTTTTGAAGAAACCGGCGTCATCACTCGCAAACGATGCGATGAGGACGGACGCGTGGTCAACATCACGTTGACCGATCGCGGGAAGTTGCTCGCAAAGACGAACCGTCTTGAAAGCGACCGTGCCATAGACAAGATCTATGCGCGTCTGAAAGAAGAAGAAATCACCCTGCTCAAACGATTATTTGACAAGATAGGAAAGGTGTAGAATCATGATATTTTCAAAAGCCATTAACAAGTACTACCTGAAATTCGCCCATTTGTTCATCATCGGGGTCATCGCCCTGCTCGTGGTCGACCTCGCACAGCTCGAGGTGCCGCTGATCATCGGACAGCTCGTCGATGATCTTGAGGCCTTCCGTACCGGTGAATACAGTCGCGCCGAAATCCTCGATATCCTCAGTGATATCATCTGGACGCTCGTAATCATCAGTGTTTTGATTGTGGTCGGCCGTTTCACTTGGCGGATCGGCATCATGGGCGCTTCGCGCCGTGTCGCATTTGAAGTGCGTGACGACATGTTCCGCCATGCCCTCAAGTTGTCGCCGCGTTTTTATTCGGAACGTAAAGTCGGAGGCCTGATGGCTCTTTTCATCAATGACATCGAAGCCATACGACGCGCGCTCGGCCCCGGCATGATCATGTTCGTGGACATGGTTTTCCTTGGTGGGCTGGTGTTTTGGAGGATGTATACCATCGACGCGAGGATGACCCTTGTGCTCGTGTTCCCGCTTATTTTGATCGCGACAGCAGGAATCATTCTCGGGAACAAGATGCGGATGCGTTTCCGTGATGCGCAAAAAGCGTTCGAGGACCTTTCCGACAATGTCCAGGAATCATTGAGCGGCATCACGGTCATCAAGGCGTTCGTCAAAGAACGTCAGGAAATCAAGCATTTCCTCAGACAAAACCGCAACACCAGAGACAAGAACATCCGTTTCGTGCGCATGCAGATGGCGCTTCAAGTGACCGTGCGTGCCATCGTTTCGCTCGTGTTCGTACTGATGATCGCTTATGGAACCAACCTCGTCCAAATCACCGCCGGCACCGCCGATCCGTTCACCATCGGCGATCTGGTCGCCTTCCTGTCGTATTTCGGCATGCTCATCTGGCCGATGATGGCGATCTCCATGATCATCAACGTCCGTTCGCGCGGACGCGCCTCGCTCCAACGCATTGAGGCCATTCTCGACGAACCTATCGACATTGTCGATGAGAACACCCTCGACATCACAGAAATCAAGGGCGACATCGAGTTCAATCACCTTTATTTCCGTTATCCCGACGCCGAAGAAGGGGACCATGTCCTCAAAGACATCTCCTTCAAGATCAACCAGGGCGAAATGGTCGGCATTCTCGGCCGAACCGGTAGCGGTAAGACGAGCATTGTGGATTTGTTACTGAGACTTTATAACCTCAAAGAGAACGAACTCCTCATCGACGGCGTCGACATCATGCGGATCCCGTTCAAAACCGTCCGTGAAAACATCGGCTATGTCCCGCAGGACGGATTCCTGTTCTCCGACACCATCAAAAACAACATCGCGCTCGGTCTCGAAGAGGGCAGCCGCGAAATGGACCATATTGAAGAAATGGCCAAACTGTCGGATGTTCACGACAACATCGTTCAGTTCAAAAAAGGCTACAACACCATCATCGGTGAACGAGGCGTCACGCTCTCGGGCGGACAGAAACAAAGGCTTTCAATCGCCCGGGCCCTGGCCAAGAATCCGCCGATTCTCATCATGGACGATTCAGTAAGCGCCGTGGATACCTCAACCGAGGAAAAAATACTTAAAAATCTCAAAAAAATCCGTCAAGGAAAAACAACCATCATGATCGCCCACCGTATCTCGACGGTCAAGAACGCCGACAAGATCGTCGTCATCGACGAAGGCGAAGTGCTCGATGTGGGTACGCATGATGAACTGCAAGAACGCTGTGCATTCTACCGTGACCTCGTGGAAAGACAGCAACTTGAAGACGAAGTGGAGGTGGAATAATGTACGATATCGATACGGATCAGCGGTTGAACAACTACTCGGACAAGGAAATTCTCAAACGGCTCGCTTCCTACGCGATTCCTTACTGGAAATATTTCCTCCTCACATTCCTCCTCATGGTCATCTCCGTCATCTTCGCTCTGTTTGAACCGTTTTTGATCGGGGTTTCCATCGATTTGCTCACGGAAACGCCGATCGACCTCAGCCAACTTACGCTCGTGCTGGTCATCTTCGCGCTCTCCATCATCCTGAGCGCAGGGTTCGAATACATGCAGACCATCATCCTGCAAAAAACAGGGCAGACCATCGTCTACAACATGCGTGAGGAAGTCTTCACTCATGTCGAACGCCAGGATTACGAGTATTTCACCAAAATCCCGACCGGGAAGCTCGTCACCCGTGTGGCCAACGATACCAACACACTCAATGAAATGTACACCAACGTCATCGTCAATGTGTTCAGAAACCTGCTCATGATCGTCGGGATTCTCGGCGCGATGTTCTGGCTCAACGCCGAACTCGCCCTGCTCATCCTCGCGGTCACGCCGTTCATCATCATATTCTCGTTCGTGTTCCGTCGTTTCTCGCGAAAAGCCTACCGCACCGTCCGTGCGAACATGAGTCGCGTCAACGGTTTCCTCGCCGAACACTTATCGGGCATGAAAGTCGTCCAGATTTTCAACAAGGAAGAGGAGAAACACGAAGAGTTCAACGAAAAGAACACCGAGCTGAGACGCAGTGAACTAAGAGAGCTCCTGGTCTTCGCGATCTACCGCCCGACCATGTACATGCTTTTCATGATCTCGACCATCATCATCTTCCTCTACGGAGGACGTCAGGTCGTCGAGGGTACGCTTACCGTGGGAATCCTCGTCAGTTTCTATAACTATCTCAGACGGTTCTTCGAACCGATCCAGCAATTGGCCGAACAGTTCAACATCGTTCAGTCGGCCTTCGCTTCAAGCGAACGGATTTTCGCGATTCTCGACGAGCACCCGCAGGTCCTTGACGAACCCGACGCCATCGAACTCGACGAAGTCAAAGGCGAAATAGAGTTCAAGGATGTCTGGTTCCGTTATGTCGAGGACGAATGGGTCTTAAAAGGGGTCAGCTTCAAAGTGAACCCGAAAGAAAGCGTCGCTTTCGTCGGTGCCACCGGCGCGGGGAAGACCACTATCCTCTCACTGCTCACCAGGGATTACGACATTCAGTCGGGCCAGATTCTGCTTGATGGCATCGACATCACGAAAATCAAGCTATCCTCACTCAGAAGCCATGTCGGCGTCATGCTGCAGGACGTATTCATGTTCAGCGGCACCATCAAATCAAATATCACGCTGCGCGATGAGGACATCACCGAACAAGAAGTCATCGATGCCTGCAAGTATGTCAATGCGGACAAGTTCATCGAAAAACTCCCCAACCGTTACGACGAACCGGTCCGTGAACGCGGAAACAACTATTCCGCGGGTCAGCGCCAGCTCATCAGCTTCGCCCGCACACTGGTCCACAAACCGAACATCATGATCCTTGATGAGGCCACGGCCAACATCGACACGGAAACCGAGGAACTGATCCAGGAATCCCTGAAGAAAATGATGAACATCGGTACGATGCTCATTGTCGCTCACCGCCTTTCGACCATCCAGCATGTCGATAAGATCATCGTGCTTCAAAAGGGTGAGATCCTTGAACAAGGGTCGCACCAGGAACTCTTGCGTCAGAAAGGGCATTACTATTACCTTTACAAACTTCAATACAAGGATCAATAAGTTTATCGCCCTCATCAAAAAGCCGATCGCGCCGATCGGCTTTTTTGTGTCCGAAACGCATTTTTAACATGGCCCTTCTCACTCTTTCTCCGCGACCGGTGCGCTTGAAACCGTTTTAAAGAACGAAAGAGCCACACGCAAACAATCGACGGAAGAAGGGTTTTGGTCTAAACAGTTTGCACAACAATAATATCGGTTGTATAATACACTTAAGAGGGGGGAACCGAAATGGGACTACTTGTTTTTGTTTTGATGGTGCTTGTCATCATCGATCACCTGTTCAAATATAAACCGCAGGGTCTGGTTTATTACAAAAACCAGCACAACTTCTCGGTGATTGTCGCCGTCGATCGTTATACGCCCAATATCGAGACGATGATGGAACAATCGAAAAACACCAAGCATCAGTTTATTTTTGTGAGCATTAACGGCGCTATTCCCGAAGACGAGGATACGGATGTGTCCATCATCCAGGTTGATGCGGATTTTGAGCGTGAGGACTATTTGAAACGCATTCCGCTTTTGTCCAAAGCCTACAAAGAAGGGTATAAGCATGCGGAACACGAATTCCTGCTCTTCATGGACGACGACCACATGTTCGAAAACCCGAGAACCATCGACCACATGGCCAACAACCTCGTTGAACATCAGGTATACACAATCAAGGAGATGCTTCCGAAACGTACCGCCAAAGAAGGTTACAAAGCGTTCTTTGACTTACTGCGCGACATGAATCTGACCGATGAGATGATCAATTATTCGTTCTTCGCGGTCAAGCGTAACACCTATGAACTGACAAAAGCGCATGAGACGATATTCAAAAATGTTGATGACTTCGTCGAGACGCTGTCCAAAAAGAATGTCAATATCATTCATATCAATCATGACTGCACCATCTTAAGACGCAAGGAAAGCGACATACAGGAATCCTACATGGCACGGTGGATGACGGACCTGAAAGTACGAAACGATATCCAAGGGCTAAGACGGATGCTGCTGTTCCTTTTTGCGATGCATGCCTTTTACGCGCTCATCGCCATAGACATATGGCTGAACGGATTCAGTGTTTACTTCGTCATTCTCGTGTTGCTTGTGCATATCGGCTTCGCCGTAGCCTTGCAACGCTTCGCCCGACATTCCTGGCTTACCTATGTGCTCATCCCCTTCCATATGGTGATGTTTGATCTCTTTTTGCTGGCGGGAATGCTTCGCAGAGTGTTCTACAGACACATATCAAGACGCAAAAAGCCGGCGAGTGAAGGCCAACTATACGACGATGACCATCATACTTGAAAAATACCGGAAGCCCAATCATTTCGAGGGCTTCTATGTACGTTTATGCGACCCGGGCAATGCGGTGAACCTCGCACTGATCTGGGCGGCGACCTCCCACGTCGACGACCCGCATGCGTTCATTCAGGTTTTTGACGGTGTACGCAAGGAAAACACCTATCACCGCTTTGATGCGGATGCGTTCTATGAGGAAGGCGGCACGCTTCATATCGGGAATAATACGTTGAGCGACGCGTCGATTCACATCGCTGTCTCGAATCTGACGCTCGAAGGAACGTTCAAAAACCTTGAACCGAACCGAAAAAGCGCGATGGGCTTTCTAAGGCATTTCCCCTTGCAGTGTTTCCAGGAAGTATTGCATATGAACGGATCGTTTGAAGGCAGCATTGCTTTGAACAATGCCCCGAAAAAGGATTTTACGGCTTCAATCTACATGGAGAAGACCTTTGGCAAACGGTTTCCCGACCGATGGTTTTGGCTTCAGGCGAACCATTTCGATGATCCGTCCGCCATGCTTTCTTCGGCCGGCGGACGTGTGCCCTTGCTGTTTTTCAGGATATTCGGTTTCTTCGCGCTTTTCAGACACAAAGGCAAAACCTACCGTTTTGGAAGCTTCAAAGGGTCAAAAATCAAAATCAGCGACGTTACCGACAAGAAAGTTGTACGCTTTTCCTCGTTGAGGCATACGCTCATCGTGGAAATCACAATTAACAGGCCCACCGTGTTAAAAGGGCCCGCCGAATATGGTAAAATGGAGTTGGATGTCCATGAGACCATCGACAGTCAGGTGACACTCACGCTTAGAAAAGGGTCTACCACCCTTTTCAAAGGAACCAGTCCGCTTGCCGGTGTCGAATGGATGCTTAACTCAAACAATCAAAAGGAGTGATGTTCATCATGAATCATATCAAACTGAACAACGGGGTCACCATACCGCAACTTGGCCTCGGGACCTTCCGCGCAAAAGAGAAAGAGGCGTATGAAGCCGTGTTGCACGCACTGAAGCAAGGCTACCGCCACATCGATACCGCATCGATCTACGGAAACGAAGAAGAAGTCGGTCAAGCCATCAAGGATGCCGGGATCCCGCGCGAAGAAATCTTCGTGACCACCAAACTGTTCAATTCCGACCAAGGCTACCTCAGCGCCAAAAAGGCCTTCATGAAATCCCTTGACCGCCTCGACCTGGAGTACGTCGACCTCTATTTGATCCATTGGCCGCAAACGTACGAACTGTCGGCCGATTCATGGCAAGCTCTTGAAGAGCTCTATCTTGATGGATACACCCGTGCCATCGGTGTCTCGAACTTCAATTTCCACCACCTTGAACACCTTTTTGAAACGGCGGAAATCATTCCGCAAGTCAATCAGATCGAAAGTCACGTTTATCTTCAAAACCATAAACTTCAAGAATTTTGCATGAAAAACGGCATCTATCTTGAAGCGTATGCGCCGTTGGCTTCCCACGAGATCAAGAAGCTCCTCGAGAACGAGACCATGCAGAAAATCGCCGACAAACACGGCAAGACGATTCCGCAGGTCGCCATCCGCTATCATCTCGAACGCGATATCATCGTGATTCCGAAATCCGTGACGCCAAAGCGCATCGATGAGAACTTCGATGTCTTTGACTTCGAGTTGAGCGAAGAGGAGACTCAGGAAATCAACAAACTGAATCGCGGCCGGAAATTCTTCCCAGACCCGGACAATATCTGAGTCGATTCATTGAAAAGGGGTGCATGACATGACGCTTTCTTACAACATACTGTCCTCTTTGACCGAGTGGATGATGGATTATTTCGGACAGATACTGACAATCGGTGTGATTTTGATCATCGCACTGATTGTCTTTAACATTGTCCGTTATCTTTCGCACCGCAAGACCAAGGAACTTCTCTATAATGATCCGCTGACCGGCATCCGCAAAAGCGAATATCTCAAAGAGCGTTTCCAGGACATCATGACGGATGCGGACGGCGAGCTTACATTCTATTACATCAACATCGACAATTTCAAAAATCATAACGCCTTGTTCGGCTATGCCATGGCCAACCGTTTGCTCGCTGGTTTCGCAAGCCGGCTCGAATCGGTTGTGGACGATGAAGGTTACCTCGGAAGAGTGCATTCGGACCGATTTGTGGTGATTTATCCGCAACCTTACCGCGACGTTCAGGCGACAGGACGCATCATGCTTGAAAAGTTGAGGGAACCCTTCACCATCGACAACCAGGAGATGAGCCTGACCGTATCCGTGGGCAGTTATCACATCAACTCCCTTTCGGCCCGTTTCCAGGACGCTCTTTATTTCAGCGAGTTGGCTCTGGAGCGCGCCAAAAACAAAGGGAAAGACAAACTGGTCGAATACACCGACGATCTGAAGAAATCCCATGATTCCGCCTTCGAAATGTTCAGGGTCATCAAAAAAGCCCTCAAGCATAACGAATTCTTCCTTGAGTTCCAGCCGATCGTGGCGACGGAGGACGAGCGCATCGTGGGCTTTGAGTCCCTGCTACGTTTCCATGACAAGCACCGTCTCCTTTTTACCGCCGAGATTATCAATTATGCCGAACGTTTCAATCTGATCGGCGAGATTGACCGGTTTGTGGTCAAGCGAAGTTTTGAAACATATCAGAAACTTGTGGGGGACGGTGTCCCCTTCGAGTTCCTCGCACTCAATATTTCAAGCAGTGAAGTGCACAATGAATGGTTCATCGATTATTTGGTGCGTATGGCCCGTCAACACGATGTTCCGCCTTCCAGTATCATCATCGAATTCACCGAAACCGTGGATCCGGAAAAAATCGAAAATGAATTCAGTTTCATCGACAAGTTGCGCGAACATGGGTTCAAAATAGCGATTGACGATTTCGGCAGCGGTTATTCGAGCATGATGCGACTTTCCAAAAGTCAGCTGGACCGGATCAAAATCGATAAAACCTTCCTGAATGATCTCGAGGAATCCGAGTCGAACCGAAGCCTCATCCGTGCGATGGTAAACCTTGCGGATGAATTCGATCTTGATGTCATCTGTGAAGGCGTAGAGACACGCGAAGCGTATGATTTCATCCGATCGCTCGGCGTCAAGTATGTTCAAGGCTACCTTTTTTATAAACCTTTGACGCTTGACTACATAATCAATACGTTCACAAACAAAAACGATACGTAAACCAACTAAATTGGCCTCTCATATAAAAATCCCTCTATAAAGACATTTTAAGGCTTAAAAAATTGCGTTTTGCATACCACTGTGATATTATGAAAAATGAAATGTGTCACAGTTTTACGAAAAAACTACGAAATGAGGGTTGTAAATGGGAATTTTAAAGCGTTTATTCGGAAAGAAGAAAAAACAGGAATCTGTTGAACATCCTCAAGCGAAGTCACAAGAAGATGCACGCGACGTTTCTCTTGAGGATGTCGAAAAAGGGCTTGAAGATGTTGAGACGGTTCGTGAAGACAAGTCCGTAGAGAAAGAGACACCGAAGACAAAGACCGAGGCCGAGGCTGTCCCTTCCAGTGAAAGGGAAGCATCGGAACCCGCCCAAGCGTCGTCCCCGCAAAAGGAATCCGCCTCCGGTGACGCCAAGCATTATCACATCAAAAAACACAGCAAAGGATGGCAATTGATTGAAGAAGGTGCCGAGAAGGCGCACCGCGTCTTCCAGTATCAGAAAGAAGCCATCGACTTTGCGAAAGAACAGGGCATGGAATACACCGTCTTCCGCGCCGATGGAAAACCGCGTAAAGAATAAAGCCTACGCCAGTAGGTTTTATTTTTACCCCGTTCAATGACATACTGTCACACAAAGGAGAGGACACCATGCCTAAAAAGACATTCATGAATCTTTCGCATTCCAAACGTAGCCACATCGAAAAAAAGGCCCTGGAGGTCTTTTTGAACCACCCTTATAACAAAGTGACCATCAGCCTGATCGTCAGTTCGGTCGGCATTCCAAGAGGAAGTTTCTATCAATATTTCGAGGATCTCGAAGACCTTTACCAGTACCTTTTCGAACAAACCATCAAGGAGTATGAGGAATACATCTACGACACGCTTAAGCGTAAGCCGGACCTGGATGTGTTCACGTTCTTCAAAGAAAGTTTTCAAAGCGACTACCGTTTCTTGAAAACGACCGATTACTACGAACTGATGCGCAAGTTTTTCAAAGAACGCCACATGATCGGCATCAACATCGATCACTTCCAGAAACGGAAAAGCCGTTTCCATGAGTATTCGCTTCAGTATCTGAGCAAACGCCACATCGGCAAATTCGATCACGAGAAGCAGTTGAAGCTGATGCGTTTGCTCGCTCATCTCAAGTTCCAGCTCATTCATAAGATCATCAGTGACAAAGCCACCTACGAGGAGGCTTTCGAGGACTTCACATTCTATGTCGAGCTATTGAAGCGCGGCGCAAAGGAGTTTTGACCCCATGAAAGATATATTCCGGCTGGTTCGGTATGCCAAGCCATTCCCGATTTTTTTGTCCATCGCGATTTTCACCATGGTCATCCAGGTATTCGCGAGCTTCTTCATTCCCTTTTTGATCATCGACATCATCGATGTCTATCTTCCCGCCCGCGATTTCGATTCGCTGATCAACACCGCACTCCTCATGCTCGGTGTGGCCTTCATCGGGATCATCGCGGGGATCGTGAACACATATACATCGCAGTATATCTCCCAGTATGCCTCGGCGGACCTGCGACTTGACCTTTACCGGAAGATTCAGTCGCTCAGTTTCAAAAATGTCGATGATTTCAAACAAAGCCGTCTGATCACCAATGCGACGAACGACGTATTGCGTGTTCAGATGTTTTTCACTATGATGTTAAGAATTGTCATCCGCGCGCCGCTCATGGTGCTCATCGGTCTCATTCTCGCTTTGCGCACCTCGTTTTTGCTGTCGCAGGTGTTCTATGTGACCATTCCATTGCTGATCATCAGCATTCTCATCATCATGGTCTTCGCCTATCCGAGATTCAAGCGTGTCCAGTATGCGCTGGACGATCTTAACAATACGGTGCTTGAAACCGCGAGCGCTCCACAAGTCATCAAGTCCTTTGTCTCCCAGGATTATGAAAAGGACCGGTTTGAGCGGGACAACGAGCAATACCGCAACGCAAACACCAGTGCGGAGACCGTCATGGCGTTCGCCGAGCCCGTCATCCAGTTCATTTTCAACATGGGGATTGCGGGGATTTTGTTTGTGGCTGCGTATTACCTCGATCAGGGCCTGCTCATGACGAACGGCCTTCCTCAAGTCGGCGTCATCATGGCCTTCCAAAATTACAGCATGCAGATCCTTGTGGGCCTGATGATGTTCGCGATGATCATGATATTCCTTTCCCGTGCCAATGTCTCCGCGGCCCGGATCAACGAAATCTTCGATACGCAAATCGACCTTCAGAACCCTGAAAACGGCAAGCGGCCCGACATCAAAGGCGCGATCGCCTTTGAGAACGTCAGTTTCGCCTATGGTGAAGCATCCAACCGTGCCGTCAGCGATCTTTCCTTTACCATCGAACCGGGTGAGAAAATCGGTCTGATCGGTTCTACGGGCAGCGGGAAATCGACGCTCACCTATCTGATCCCGCGGCTCTATGACGTAATCAATGGACGCGTCCGGATCGACGGACAGGATGTCCGTGACATCGATTTATCCTATCTTCGTGACAAGATTGGCTACGTTACGCAAAACGCGACCATCTTCAGCGGGTCGATCGCGACGAACATACGCCAAGGCGACGCGTCCGCCGAATATGGAACGCTTGAAAAAAGTGCTCAGGAAGCCCTCCTGGATGATTTCATCGATAATCAGGAGGACGGCTTCAACTATCTGGTGCGCTCCAAAGGCTCCAACCTTTCGGGCGGCCAAAAGCAACGCCTCTCCATCGCCAGGGCGATGGTCAAACGTCCGCCGATCCTCATCTTTGACGATGCGACCAGTGCCGTCGACGCTCAAAGCGAACAAAAGATACTCAACCATATCAACGCCCTTGAATACACCCCCACCTTGCTTCTGATCAGTCAGAAAGTATCCACCGTCCGCAAGATGGACCGCATTCTCGTGCTTGACAACGACGGACGCATCGACGGGTTCGACACCCATGATGCCCTGATGGAAGCTTCGCCGACCTACCGCGAGATAGCTCATTCACAGCTTGGGAACGGAGGTGGCTACGATGTCAAATGACAAACTCATTCTTTCCAAGAAGGAAATCAAGGAACGCCTGAAAAAAGACATCGATCCGACGGATCCGAAAAACCAGATGCGTTCAGGCATGGGGCGCAGACGGACCGGCCCGGTGGGTTCCAAACCGAAAAATATCCGTCAGACCGTGTTTCGACTGCTTTCTTACATGGGGGTCTACAAATACGCGGTTCTCATGGTTTTTGTGCTCCTTCTGGGCGCAACCCTCGCGACCCTCTACATCCCTACGCTCTTCGCCAACGGCATCGACCGCTACATCGCCGATGAAGGCATTCTTGAAAATTTCAGGGAGAATTTCGACCCGACCGGCCTTTACCGCATCGTCGGCATCATGCTTGCGCTCGCTTTCTTTGGCAGCGTCGTCCGTTTCTTTTCACGTTTCGTGATGGTCCGCATCACCCAGCAAGTCGTCAAAAAAATCCGCAAGGATGCGTTCGACAAGCTGATGAAAGCACCGGTCGAATACTACGACAAACAAGGCAGCGGCGACATTGTGAGCCGTATCTCCAATGACGTCGAGCTGATCTCGAATTCGCTCGGGCAGACCATCCTTGAAGTGCTGGGCTCCTCGATTACCATCCTCGGTGCCTTCGTGCTCATGTTCATGCTGAACTGGATACTCGGGCTTGTGGTCGTAATATACATCCCGGTCATGATCCTTTTCACCGTGAAAATATCGAAAAAAACACGCAAGGGTTTCAAAGAGCAGCAGATCCACCTCGCTTCCCTCAACGGCATCATCGAAGAAAGCGTGAGCGGTCTCAAGACCGTCAAACTCTACAACCAGGAACAGCCGTTCACTGAAGAATTCCGCGAAGAGAACGACAAACTCAAACGCGCCGGATTCATCGCCCAGTTTTTCTCGGGTCTGATCTGGCCGTTCATCCATTTCATGAACAACCTCATCTTCCTCAGTGTCATCGCGGTGGGGGCTCTGTTGTACCTGACAACCCCGCTTGTGACGATCGGTCAGATCGCCGGAGTGTCTCAGTATTCACGGCAGTTCATCATTCCCATTTCCAACCTGGCTCAGCTTTTCAACGCACTGATGCAGGGGATTGCGGGTGCTGAACGCGTGTTTGAACTCATCGACGCCGAAAGCGAATACGAAGTGGACGGAAGGAAACCGATCGGCAAGCTTGACGGTGAGATCGAGTTCGAGAACGTCCGTTTCGGTTACACCGACGACGTCACCGTGCTCAGTGACGTCAGTTTCCATGCCAAAAAAGGGGAAATCATCGCCATTGTCGGACCGACCGGTGGCGGAAAGACCACGACCATCAAACTCCTGAACCGCTTTTATGACATCGGCGAGGGCGCCATCCGACTCGATGGCGTCGATATCCGGACCTATCGCATGGATGAACTCAGAAAACGGATCGGTGTGGTGCTTCAGGATACGCACCTCTTCAAGGGAAGCGTATTTGACAACATCCGTTACGGCGACCTTGAAGCAAGCGAGGATGAAGTATACGCCGCCGCGAAAATGGCCAACGCCCATGATTTCATCGTCAAGCTCCCAAAAGGGTATGCGACCGAAGTGTATGAAGGCGGTCAGAACTTTTCGCAAGGCGAACGACAGCTCATCAGCATCGCACGCACCATCCTCAACAACCCCGATCTTTTGATTCTCGATGAGGCGACCTCCAACATCGATACGCGCACGGAAGCGAAAATCCAGGACAGCATGAAAAAGCTGATGGAAGGCAGGACCTCCATCGTGATCGCCCACCGCCTGCAGACCATCCGCGAAGCGGACCGTATTCTCGTGATTGACCAGGGTAGACTGGTCGAAAGCGGCGACCATGAATCGCTCCTTGCGAAAAAAGGATTCTACCATGGCCTTTACAAAGCGCAGTTCGAACAGTAAGGCATCACTTTGATAAACACTGTTTCACCAAAGGGCCATCTTTCGGAAACAGAAATCCAGACAAGCTTTTTTATAAAATTACAAAAAAGTCTTGAAAAGCCTTTATCCATGTGATAGCCTTATACATGTGAAGTAAAAAATCTTGACAGACAGGAGTGATCGCGATGCTCAGACTGCCAATCACTGACTTACACGCATATTCAAACCATCACTCCGAACGAAAGAAGTGTATCTTTTAGGCATGACATAGATACGCACAAGGCTTATACACGCCCTCTATCGCTTGGATAGAGGGCGTTTTTTATTTTCTTACACCGAGGTGGACATTATGAAACGATTCAAACAATTCACGCAATGGATGAAAGGTCATATTCATCTTTATATCATAGGGTTTGCGCTGCTGATCGCGAGTCAGTACCTGACAACGCTGACCCCGCTTTTCGTGCAGCATATTGTCGATGCGGTTTTCGCCGACAAACCCTCCGCGTTGCCCGGTTTCATCGCCGGGTTGCTTGAAGGGGATACGCTCAGCACCACATTGCTGCTGGTTGCGCTGGTCAGTGTGGGATTCACCCTGATCCGGCTCGTATTTGTATTTTTGCAACGGACCGTGATTGCGATTTTCAGCGAAAATGTCGCATACGTGCTGCGGAATACGCTTTATGACCGACTCCAGAACCTTTCTTTTTCCTATCACACCCAAGCGGAAACCGGCGACCTCATCCAACGTGCGACGACGGATGTGGACACCTACCGCCGTTTCATCGGCGAACAGCTGATCGATGTGCTGAGACTCTTTTTCCTGATGAGTTTCGCGATTGTCCAGATGGTGCGCATGGACATTCCGCTCACGTTGATTTCACTGATCATGACCCCCATCATCTTCACAAGCGCCACCATCTATTTCATCAAGGTACGCCATGTGTTCGAACGTGTTGAAAAAGCGGAAGGCAAGATGACCAATACCGTGCAGGAGAATGTGACGGGTTCACGCGTCGTCAAGGCGTTCCAAAACGAATTGCACGAGATTGAGAAGTTCGATGAAACCTCTATGACGTTCCGGGATGAAAACATGAAACTCTCGCAACTCATGGCTCTGTTCTGGTCCTCCACCGACTTTCTGATTTTCCTGCAGTACACACTCACCGCCTCATTCGGCATCTATTTCACCGTAAGCGGCACATTGGATGCGGGTCAGTTCATCGCTTTTTTGAGCCTTCTCGGGATGATCGTGTGGCCCTTGAGACAGCTCGGCCGTCTGATCGGTGACTTCGGTAAGACGACCGTCGCCCTCGAACGGATTGATGAAATCATGGCCAATCCGAGCGAGCATGAGGGCGACAGCGACTTCAAACCCGACATCCAGGGACATATCCGTTTCAACCATGTCGGCTTTCAGTTTGACGATGACGACAAGCCGTTGTTAAAAAACATCGACTTCGAAGTCAAACCTGGCGAGACCCTTGCGGTCATCGGCAGGACGGGAAGCGGAAAATCCACACTCATGAACCTCATGGTACGATTGCTTGAGTGCACGGAAGGAAGCATCACCATCGACGGGCATGACATCAAGCGCATCAACAAGAAACATCTGCGCGACAAAGTCGGCATCATCCTTCAAGAGCCGTTTCTCTATTCCAAGAGCGTCTATGAAAACATCGGCATCATGAAGCGCAACGCGAACCCCGAACTGATTGAAAACGCCGCCACCATTGCGAGTGTCCATGACGACATCGTCGGATTTGAAGCGGGTTATAAGACCGTTGTGGGCGAGCGTGGCGTGACCCTTTCGGGAGGACAGAAGCAACGGCTCGCGATCGCACGGATGCTCCTTGAGAACAAGCCGGTTCTGGTATTTGACGATTCACTCAGCGCCGTGGACACAGAAACCGACATCCAGATCCGTCGCGCCCTCATGCATCACTGGAAAGAAACCACCGTGTTCATCATCACGCATCGCATCACCACGGCGATGGAAGCGGATAAAATCATCGTCCTTGAGGACGGTATCATCAAGGCGGTGGGGACGCATGGCTCACTGCTTGAACAAGGCGGGCTTTATGCCGATCTTTACCGACAACAGAACAATCTGGCAGACGATTTGCCGAAGGAGGGGTGAGAATGGAACATTTTGAAGAAGAAACGTATCAGGACATGTCTTTAAACACCGGGACATGGCGGCGCATTTTCTCATTCATGCGTCCATTGAAACGCTATATCTATCTTATCATCGCCCTGGCGACCCTCCTTGCAATCGCCGATGCGGCCTACCCGCTCATCAACCGTTATGGAATTGACTACATCATCGAGGAAAGAGACCTTTCGAGGTTGCCGCTTTTCATCGGCATTTATGTGTTCTACATGTTTTTTGTGGCAATCTTGGTCTATGCGTTCATCTATGTCGCGGAGAAGCTACAACACGAACTCGCCTACATCATCCGGAAGAAGGCCTTCAAAAATCTCCAGGAACTCCCTTTTTCGTACTATGACAGGACGCCGGTGGGCTGGATCATGGCCCGCATGACCTCGGACTCGCGTCAGCTTTCCGACATCCTCTCATGGGGCCTGGTCGACATTACCTGGGGCGGCATGATGATGCTCATCCTGATCGGCGTCATGCTTTATTTGAACGTGCAGCTCACACTTATCACCCTTGGTGTCCTGCCTGTGCTCATCTATCTGTCATGGTTCTTCAGAAAGCGGATTCTCAAAGCCTATCGTGACATCCGCAAGCAGAACTCCAAAATCACCGGTGCCTTCAATGAAGGCATCAGCGGGGCGAAGACGACCAAGACGCTCGTCTTGGAAGAGACCAATTTCCAGGATTTCGACATCAAGACCGCCAACATGCGCAGACATAGCATTCGTGCGGCGGTATTCGCATCGCTATACTTCCCCTCCATCCTCTTCGTGGCCTCGATCGCCACGGCGTTGATTTTCTATTTCGGAGGCATCGATGTCTCGAACGAGGTCATCACCATCGGTTTGCTTTATGTGTTTGTCAGCTACGTCGGACAATTTTTCGACCCGATCATGCAGCTCGCGAACTCCCTCGCGCAGTTTCAACAGGCTCAGGCCAGTGCCGAACGGGTCGTGAGTCTCATCGATGCCGAACCCGACATCAAAGACACTCCAGAAGTAATCGAAAAGTACGGGACTATGGAAGAGCCGATCAAGGCGAACTGGGAATCGATCACCGGCGCCATCCGTTTTGAGAACGTCTCGTTCAAATACAAAAAGGGTGAACAAGTCCTTGAGGATTTCAACCTCAGCGTCAAAGCCGGTGAATCGGTCGCGCTGGTCGGTCATACGGGAGCGGGGAAAAGCACCATCGTCAACCTGATCTGCCGTTTTTACGAACCGACCGGTGGGCGCATCCTCATCGATGGAAAAGATTACAGGGAACGAAGCGTTCATTGGCTTCATTCGCATCTTGGCTATGTGCTTCAAAGTCCTGAGCTCTTTAGCGGATCCATTCGCGAGAACATCCGTTACGGAAACCTCTCCGCCACCGACGAGATGATCGAAGAGGCGGCCAGACTCGTCGGCGCGCATGATTTTATCATCGGTTTCAAAGACGGTTATGACACCGAGGTGTCCGAAGGCGGATCGAGACTCTCGGTCGGTCAGAAGCAACTCATCAGTTTTGCGCGCGCCCTGATCGCGAACCCGAGTATTCTCATCCTTGACGAGGCGACCAGCTCGGTGGACACGGAAACCGAACAACGCATTCAGCGCGCCATCGAGACGGTCATGGAAGGGCGGACCTCATTCGTCATCGCGCACCGTCTTTCGACCATCGTCAAGGCGGACAAGATTCTTGTGCTCGAACACGGCAGAATCCTTGAAAGCGGGACCCATGCGGAGCTTCTTGAAAAGGGCGAACACTACTATAAGCTCTATACCAACCAGTTCAAAGAACCGTCCCTGAACTAAAGCACTCTTCGGAGTGCTTTTTCTTGTGTCGGGAGTGTTTCAGAGCCGCATAGTATGATATGATAAAAGTAGATAGCACAACCAGGAGAGGATGAGAACATGAAAGTGATCGTCATTGGCGGCGTCGCCGCCGGCATGAGCGCCGCATCCAAACTCAAACGCCTCATGCCGGAGAGTGAAATCGTCGTCTATGAGAAAGGCGAAGACCTTTCCTATGGAGCCTGCGGCATGCCCTACTACATAAGCGATGTGATCGGCGAAGAGAGCAAGCTGGTCGCCCGAACCAAGGCGCAATTCGAAGAAAAAGGCATCCGTGTACGGGTGAATACCGAAGCGACCGGAGTGGACACGGAAAAGCGGGCAGTAACGTTGAAAGAACGCCCCTCGGGTGAAACCTATGAAGATGTCTACGACAAACTGATCATCGCCTCGGGCGCCGGTGCCATCCGTCTGCCCGTTGAAGGCAGAGAATCAAAGAGGATTCATGTCGTGAACACCCTTGAGGATTCAAGAAACCTCAAAAAAGCCCTCAACAAACCGGACGTCAAAGACGTCGCCGTCATCGGTGGCGGATTCATCGGCATCGAAATGGTCGAATCCATCCGCGAAATGGGGTTGAACGCCCATCTTGTCGAATTGGAGAACCAAGTGCTTCCGGGCTATGACAAGGATATGATGGAACATGTCAGGAAGTCGCTTGAGGACCATGCGGTAAGTCTTCATCTTGAAGAAGAGGTTACGGCCTATGAAGAAAAAGACGGACGCATCATCGTCCATACCAAAACGACGTCCTTCGGCGTCGACCTTGTCATCGAAGCGATCGGGGTGAGACCCAATACCGGATTTCTGAAAAACACACCCGTCGAACGCATCAAGAACGGCGCCATCCTTGTCAATGACCGCAACGAGACCTCGGTCAGGGACATTTATGCCGCCGGAGACTGCGCGACCGTCTATCATCGGCTGAAATCCTCATACGAAGCGTACATTCCCTTGGGCACCCATGCGAACAAGGCCGGACGCGTCATCGCCGAGCAAATCAGCGGCAGTGACAAGCGGTTTGAAGGCGTCATCGGATCATCGGTCTTAAAAGCGTTCGAACTTACCGTCGCCAAGACGGGACTGACAGAAAAAGAGTGCAAGGCGCTCGGAATCGATTACGGAAGCATTTCGGTCAAAGCCGCCAATCAAGCGGGCTATTACCCCGGCGCCAAACCCGTTTTCATCAAACTCACATACGATACCCACACCTGCAACCTGCTCGGCGCCCAGATGGTCGGCGAAAAAGGGGTCGGTTCACGCATCAACATTTTCGCGACCGCGATATGGAACCGGATGAGCGCAGAAGCGGTCTCGGATATGGACCTTGCCTATGCCCCGCCGTTTTCACCCGTATGGGACACGGTGCAGATTGCGACCAATCAGATAAAATGTCAAAGGAGTGATTCCCATGAAAAATAATGTTGGAAAAGTGGACCAGACCATTCGCTACATCCTTGCGATCGTTCTCATTGTGATTGCGGTCATCTTCGAAGGCCCGTTCTTCTGGCTGATCATCCCAGCGGTGATCCTCGGTTTCACCGCCGCCATATCCTGGTGTGGTTTTTACAAGCTTTTCAGTATCAACACGTGTAAATTCGACAAAAAGAAGTAACAGAAATTCACCCTCGCAAGAGGGTTTTTTTCTTGAAATAAAAGCAAAATAGTTGTAATATAAGTGTGAGATATGTATTATAGATATAAAACAATCGATTTATTCAGAGGTGAGCCCATGCGTAAAAAAAGCAAATCGCAAAAAGTGTATGATTATATAGAAGAACTCGTCATCAGCGGCGAGATCAAACCGGGCGAACGGCTTCCCAGTGAAGCGAAACTCGGTGAAATTCTGAACGTCAGCCGTGTTTCGGTGCGTGCCGGCATCGAAAAGCTTTCCGCAATCGGCCTCGTCAGCAAGAAAAAAGGCGGCGGAACCTATGTCAACAAACCGAAAAACGAAAATTATCTCTCCGTGTTCACCCCGACGCTATTGCATAATACAGACTATCTTGAGATGATGGAGATACGCCGTGCGCTCGATTCGCTGAGCGTCCAGCTATGCGCCAAGCATATCACCGAAGCCGGCATCCGCAAGCTCGGTGCCATTGTCGAGCAGATGACGGACATCGAGGACGAATACGACTTTTTCGACCTGGACAAGAAATTCCACCTCCTGATCAGCAAATATTCAAAGAACCGCTTCCTTCACAACATCCACATCATCATCTGGGACGTGCTTCAAAAGACACTCCGGTCCAACTACAACACCGTGACCAAACAGGACCGCTCGACCGACCGCGTCGAAGAACATCGCGACATCTATGACGCCATCGTCAACAAGGACGAAGACCTGGCTCGCATCTACACGGTCCGTCATCTTGAGCGGATCATCGACACCTTCAACTGCGAGTACAACGAGGCGTACCTGGAAGCGAAAGAGAAAGAAAAAAAGAAACAGTAAAATCTGTTTCTTTTTTTCAAATTCTATGATAAAATCGTTATCGATGCCAGCGTGGCGGAATTGGTAGACGCGTCAGACTCAAAATCTGATGGGGTTCGCTCCGTGTCGGTTCGAGTCCGACCGCTGGTATTTTTTTTATGCCTTGTGATCGCTTATGACGTCCACGAAGGCATCCACGATATCGGCATCATAGTATTTGTCTTTTTTGCGCTTGAGTTCTTCAAGCGCTTTTTGTTTGGAGAGGGGTTTGGGGCGATAGTGTTTTTCCTTGGTCATGTTCTCATAGGAATCGATGACCCTGAAAAGCCGTGACGTATAGGGAATGTCCTTGCCGGAAAGCCCGAAGGGATAGCCGCTGCCATCGACATTCTCATGGTGGGTGAGAATGGAATAGGCCACGTTTTTGAGTCTGGGAAGCGCATTGGCGATGCGGTAACCGATCTCGGTGTGTTGCTCGATTTCGGCTTTCTCCTCTTTACTGAGTGCGCCCTCTTTTTCAAACAGATACGTGTCGATCGATATTTTTCCGATGTCGTGCAATTCGATGAGCTGCCTGAGTTCCCGTTCATACTCGTAAGGGATGTCGAGTGCTTTGGAAAGGGCGTCGGCGAGTGTGTTGAGCCGCTTGATATGGCCTTCGCATTCATCGGTCTTTTTGAACATGGTGTGTGTGAGATTCTGGATGATGGTGCCGCTTTGTTTGTTGTATTCGTGGAGTTTGTCCTTATAAAGCATGTTCTCCGCCCGGATGAAGGTGTTCCTGAGTGGCTCGTCCCCTTGTCTTTTTGCGTGTCCGAGGGCTGCGGAAGGAATGATGTCCTCATCGTCCTTGTGAATTTTTTCCTTGATGGCTTTCTCGATTGTCTTTATGTCTTCTTCATCATAGGATTCCATAAGAATGATGAACTCATCCCCGCCCAGACGGCATATCGTGCTGGTCATCGGAAACGTTTCGCGGAGCGCATCGGCGAAGTATTTGAGCAGTTCATCGCCATAGGTGTGGCCGAATACGTCGTTGACCAGTTTGAGGCCGTTGATGTCGGCAAGGACGATGCCGATGTTTTCAAGGGGTTCATAGCGTTTGAGGATTTCTTCGTAATAACGTCGGTTGTAAAGACCGGTGAGGTCATCGTGATATGAAATGTGCGTGAGTTCCTTCTCTCTTGTCTTGCGTTCGGTGATGTCGATGCCGGTTGAAAGCATGAGCCTGAGTCCGTATTCGTTATGGCCCACGAACGCGGAGTGCCAGTGAAGATGGAAAATCGATCCGTCTTTGGCTCTGAGCCGTTCGGTGCCGTGATCGACCGTGCCTTCGATGTCATAAAGTTTCATGGCGTCTTCATAAAGCCGTTTGGCGTGCTCGGGATAGGCTTTCTCGATCCAGGCGCGCATGGTAGGAACCTCTTCAAGATCATAGCCGCTCAGCTGTTTCAATGAATCGCTCATCGCAATGATCCGCATGTCTTCGGTATGAAGCAATGCCGGCACCGGCGAGGTCTCAATCGTTTTGAACAGCACGGAGCGTTCGTTTCTGAAACTTTTTGCGAAATCCTCCTGCGCGTCCAATTGATCCTCTTTTACGTCAATTTCCTCCTGGAACTGCCTTTTTAAGGCAATGAATAAAACAAAAATGATGAGCGTCGAAATCAAAACAAAAAGGAGTCCCTTGATCACGGAATAATAGATAAAATCCTCGGAGACCCCGAAAATGACAAACGTAAACCAGTCCGAAAAAAGAATCCAAAGGATTCCGAATACCCCATAAACTGCAGCCACAATGCCCGCATGTCTGGTTTTAAACCCCATAAACATCACATCCCAATTTCATTCTATCACATTCTAATTCAGGCGACCACCATTCTTTCATGTCAGAAATTTTTCTAAAAAAATGGTGCGTTAATTAGAACTTGCTTTTCGTCGTTCATCCGCTTGCTTAACACAAAAAAATAAGCTATAATTAGGAATTGTTAGGGCTTACAAATTTTACTGTGAAAGGAAGGTTGCATGAAGAAAACCGTGCTTTACGACCATCACGTCAAACTTGGCGCGAAAATGGTGGAATTCGCCGGCTTTGAAATGCCGATCCAATATTCTTCGATAAAAGAGGAACATCACGCGGTTCGCCACGATGCGGGTCTTTTTGATGTCTCGCACATGGGGGAGATCAAAGTGATCGGTGAGGACGCGACACGATTTTTGGACCATGTCTACACCAATAACGTCAATGCGATGACCGCGAATCAGATTCTCTATGGTTTTTTCCTGTATGAAAATGGTGGGGTCGTCGATGACCTCCTGGTCTATAAAGTAAACGACGAACATTATCTGCTTGTCGTCAACGCTTCGAATACCGAGAAAGATTATCGCTGGCTGCTTAAACAAAGTGACGGCTTCGATGTGTCGATCATCAATGCGAGCGATGAATACAGCGAACTCGCCCTGCAAGGCCCCAAAGCGGAGGCGATGCTTCAAAAGCATACCGACTACGCTTTGGATTCGCTCAAGTTCTTCACGTTTGACGATGTCCAACTCGAGAACGCCGAATTTCTGGTCTCGAGAACCGGTTATACCGGTGAGGACGGATTTGAGATCTATGGCGATCATGAAGCGGTCAAAGTGCTATTCAAAAAACTTCTTCTTGAGCATCATGATCTCAAACCGTGCGGCCTCGGCGCCAGGGACACCTTGCGTTTTGAAGTTGCGCTGCCGCTTTACGGGCATGAGATCAGCGAAACCATCACCCCGCTTGAGGCGGGTTACAAATTCGCCGTCAAGATGGACAAAGGCGATTTCATCGGGAAGGATGCGCTTCAAAAACAGCTAGAAGAAGGACTCACGCGCCGCATCGTCGGCCTGAAAATCCTTGATAAAGGCATTGTCCGCGAAGGTGCGGATGTTTACGTGGGTGATGAAAAGGTCGGGCATGTGACGACCGGGTATCTCTCGCCGTCCTTGAACAAGGCGGTCGCCCTGGCTCTGGTCGACAAGCCGCATGACAAAAGAGGCACCGAACTTTCAATCAACGTCCGCAAACGTTTCTTGAAAGCCAGAGTCGTGAAAAAGAAATTATACACCAAATAAAAATAATAGGAGTGATTGCGTAATGAAAACACCAAAGGAATTGTATTATACCGAATCACATGAATGGGTCAAAATCGAAAATGGGCAGGCTATCTTCGGCATCACGGACTTCGCGCAGAGCGAACTCGGCGAAGTGGTCTTCGTGGAGTTGCCCGAAGAAAGCGACGAAGTCACCAAAGGCGAAGAATACGCGACCATTGAAAGCGTCAAGGCCGCCTCGGACATCAACGCGCCGATCAGCGGTGTCATCGTTGAAGTGAACCAGGAACTCGAGGATTCGCCCGAACTGATCAACGACGACCCTTATGAAAACTGGATTGTCAAGATTGAAATCGAAGACAAGTCCGAAGTGGACGATCTGCTGAGCGCCGAGGATTACGAGAAACTCACCAAATAACGAGGGGGACTTTTATGTTCAAGTATCTGCCGCATACACATGCGGATATCGAAGCGATGCTCAAAAAGATAGGCGTCAGCTCGATCGACGAACTTTTCCGCGATGTCCCTGCAAGTCTCAAGGACTTCGGGGAACTCGACGTACCATCCGCGATGAGCGAACTCGAGCTCATGAATCACATGAAATTGCTCGCCGGCATGAACAAGCCGCTGATTCCTTTCATGGGCGCGGGCGCCTACGATCATTACACACCGAGCATCATCAACCACCTGATCAACCGTCAGGAGTTTTTGACAGCCTACACACCTTACCAGCCCGAGGTCTCGCAAGGGACCCTGCAATACATTTTCGAATACCAGAGCATGATCACACAGCTCACCGGCCTCGAAGTGTCGAACGCGAGCATGTATGACGGTGCGACGGCGACCGCCGAGGCCATGTTCATGGCCCATGCCATCCGTCGCAAGCAAAAAGAGATACTCGTCAGCGAAACTGTCAATCCCAACATCATGGCGGTGCTTCGCACCTACGCCGAACCGCAGGATATCAAGCTGACCATGATCGATGCGGATGACGGGCAGACCTCACTTGAGGATCTCAAACGCAAGCTTTCCGACGATGTCGCCGGCGTCATCGTCCAATCGCCGAACGTCTATGGGGTCATCGAGGATTATGAAGGCTATAGCGAGGCCATCAAGGAGAAGAAGGCCCTTTTCATCATCAATCAGGACCCTTCGACCCTTTCCCATCTCAAGACACCCGGTGAATACGGCGCGGACATCGCCGTAGGCGAAGCGCAGTCCCTGGGCGTTCCTTTGTCCTATGGCGGCCCATACATCGGCTACATGGCCACACTCAAAAAACACATGCGCAAAATGCCCGGACGCATTTGCGGCGTCACCAAAGATGCGGACGGCAAGCGCGCCTACGTGCTGACGCTTCAGGCACGCGAACAGCATATCCGCCGTGAAAAGGCCAATTCGAACATCTGTTCGAACCAATCCCTGATGGCGCTTTTTGTGACCATATACATGGCCACCATGGGGAAAAAAGGCCTTTATGAGGCGCAACAGATATCCTACAATCATGCGCATTACCTTCATGCGATGCTGCTCAAGCTGCCACAGTTCGAAGCGGCGTTCGACCGACCCTTCTTCAAGGAATTCACCCTGAAGTCGACCATCGACACCGACCTCATGAACGCCAAGCTTCAAAAACATGGTTTCCTCGGTCCTTTGGACCACGGCATGTTCGACGAAAACCAAAAAGGACTGGTCACGTTCGCCGTGACCGAAAAGCGAACCAAAGAAGAGATGGACGCTTTGGTCCGCATACTGGGAGGTCTTTAAGATGTATTATAAAGAGACGATATTCGAACGAAGCCAAAAAGGCCGAAAGGGATATTCCCTCCCAAACAGTGAAATCAAGGACTATCCGCTCGATGACAAACTGAAGCGAAGCGACTGCCCTGGCCTTCCCGAAGCATCCGAGTTCGACGTAGTCAGGCACTACACGAACGTCAGTTTCAAGAACCACGGCATCGAGACCGGGTTCTATCCGCTTGGGTCCTGCACGATGAAATACAACCCGAAAATCAACCAGGACATCGCAGCGATGGAGGCATTTTCCTCCATTCATCCCTACCAACCGGTCGAGACGGTTCAGGGATTGCTCAAGATCTATTACGATACGCAACGCATGCTTTCTGAAATCAGCGGACTCGACACCTACTCGCTCAACCCCTACGCAGGGGCGCACGGCGAACTCGTCGGTCTGATGATCATCAAAAAATACCACAAAGACAAAGGGGACATCAGACGCACCAAGATCATCGTCCCCGATTCGGCGCACGGCACCAACCCCGCGAGCGCTACGGTAGCGGGCTTTGAAAGCGTCGAAGTGAAGTCGAACGCCGATGGCACGGTCAACATCGAAGACCTGAGGAACGTTGTCGACGAGACCACCGCAGGCATCATGCTTACCAACCCGAACACCGTAGGCATGTTCGAGAAGGATATCCTCGAAATCCAGAAGATCATCCACGATGCGGGCGGGCTGCTTTATTACGACGGTGCGAACCTCAACCCGATGCTCGGTGTGGCAAGACCGGGCGACATGGGTTTCGACATTATGCACATCAACCTGCACAAGACCTTCTCCACCCCGCATGGCGGTGGCGGACCCGGTTCAGGCCCCGTCGGCGTGACCAAGCGTCTCAAGAAATACCTTCCCGCACCGGTGGTGCGCAAGGCGGGCGACCTTTATCTGATCGATTACTCGAACGAGGACTCGATCGGTCAGATTTCCCACTTCTACGGCAACATGGGCGTGGTCATCCGCGCGTATGCCTACCTCATGACCAACGGCAAGGAACGCTTGCCCGAAATCGCGAAGATGAGCGTGCTCAACGCGAACTACGTCAAAGAAAGCCTCAAAGACGTCTACAAGCTCCCGATCCAAGGCGTCTGCAAGCACGAGTTCGTCTTCGACGGCCTCGCCGATGAGTCCGTCGATGTCAGAACCCTCGACATCGCGAAACGACTGCTCGATTTCGGCATGCATCCGCCGACCGTCTATTTCCCGCTCATGTTCAAAGAGACCATGATGGTCGAGCCGGTCGAGAACGAATCCAAGCAGACTCTTGATGAGTTCATCGACATCATGCGCCGGATCGCCAAAGAGGCGAAGGATGACCCGGACATGCTCAAGAACGCACCCTACCACACCCCGGTTAGAAGGCTCGACGAAGCGCTCGCGGCCAGACGCCCGATCGTTTCGTACAAGGACCTCAGTGAAACCGAGGAACAGGATTAACATCTACACGCAAAGGCGCAGAGCATTCTGCGCCTTTTTCTTTGTTTTCCTCTTTTTACAAGCGGAGAAAACTGTTATAATCATAATCGACTGATATATCCACGAAAGGGCGAATCCCATGACTCACTTCCTTTTTGCGTTCAATGCGCTCATGCCGTTGTTGCTGCTTGC
>Ga0207421_10000617_pt1 | contig 45935 bp, 48 predicted proteins | sample SodLakKL_010_SED_4_FD_187542 | JGI IMG/M metagenome (GOLD analysis project Ga0207421, IMG submission 187542) | Alkaline sediment microbial communities from Lake Tanatar, Kulunda Steppe, Russia - 8KL_010_SED (SPAdes) (version 2) | ecosystem: Environmental > Aquatic > Non-marine Saline and...
GGTTTTGGCGGACAGGGAATAATGCTTGCCGGAACCATCTTATGCTATGCGGGCATGCGCGATGGAAAACATGTAACAACGTTTCCCTCATACGGCGCCGAAATGAGGGGAGGAACAGCAAACTGCAAGGTGATAATATCAACCAAACCCATAGGTTCTCCTGTAGTTTACAACCCTGACATCCTTCTCTCTTTCAATAAACCCTCATGGAAAAAATTTGTGACGAGGATGAAGAAAAACGGGGCTACGATTATAAACTCTTCCCTTTTCAAACCGGGCCGGGACGAAGACAGCGATACGCTGGAGATTCCGGCAAACGAGATAGCTGAAAAATCCGGTTCAGTTATTGCAGCCAACACTGTAATGCTTGGAGCTTTATCCGCAAAAACTGAAATTGTTTCCATGGAAAACCTTGAAAAAGCAATATGCGACAGCCTGGGCGGAAAGAAAAAATCTCTCATCGAAATGAATATCACAGCCGCCCGCCGGGGGTACGAGTACGTAGAAAAAACCTCTCTAAAAAAATAACCGGCTCGGCTTAGATACTTATATCTGATATTATTTCCGACAGAGTCGGGTGGGCATACACCTGTGAAATCAAAGCATCAATAGTTTTCCCGGATGAGATAACCCATAAAACCGAATGTATGAGTTCACAGGCCCGGGGGCCTACTATGCAGGCAGAAAGAACTTTTCTGCTTTCAGAATCGCAGATTAATTTCATAAACCCCTCTGTTTCTTTTTCAATAACCGCTTTGGCGTTTGCCCTAAAATACACCTTTCTTGAAAAGGTATCCCTGTCTCTTTCCCTGATCTGACTTAAAGTCATTCCCGCCGAAGCCGCCTGCGGAGAAGAAAAAATAACCCTCGGAATAAAGGCCGGTTGATACTCCGGAAAGGGCTTTTTTAATATTGCCGAAGAGGCTATTTCCCCCTGCCTGAATGCCGCATGGGCAAACATCTCTTTGCCCCTCACATCCCCTGCAGCATATATACCCTTCGAAGATGTCTGCATTTTCTCATCAGTGACTATGGCTCCCCCTTCTGTCGCAACACCTGCATTTTCCGGGTTCAACCCTTCATAATATGGCTTTCTGCCGGCTGCAATCAGAACCTTATCATATTTCTCCCTTACCCTGCGCCCCCGGGTTTCCCTTTCAATTTCAACTTCTTCTCCCTTCAAATCCGCTCCGGCCAGTATGGTTTGCGTATTAATCTTTATCTTTTTTTTCCTGAATGCTTTTTCCACTTCTTTTGAAACATCTCTATCTTCTTTGGGTAGAATAGCCCCCTCATACTCTATCAGAGTAACCTCAACTCCGAAAGCTGAAAAAGCCGTTGCCATCTCGCATCCGATATAACCGCCGCCGACTATCAACATTTTTTCCGGAAAATTTCTCATATTTAAAATGTGACTGCTGTTTATTATAGAATTTCCGTCATAAGAGATTCCTTTAAGCGCGCCTGGAGCGGAACCTGTTGCGATAAGGGCGTTATCAAAACCCAACACCTCTCCCCCCTCGAGTTCAATCTGGTTTTCATTCCTGAAACCCGCCGGTTGGTATTTAATATCTATTCCCGCGCTTTTCATCCTGTAAAACAGACCCTTTTTTAAATTAACTATATTCTCTTGCACACCCCTTATCACTTTTTCTGCATCGGGCCGGGAAACCCTGCAATCCAGACCGAAAGCGGAAGCCTCATTCATTTTTCTGTATAGCAAGGATGCTTCTATTAACGATTTTACCGGTATACACCCCCTGTTTAAACATGTTCCCCCTGCATCCTCTTCTTTTTTTTCCACCAAAACCGTCTTTTTTCCCGCGCCGGCCAATTTTAAAGCCGCCATGTATCCGGCGGGACCGGATCCGATTACCGCCGCATTATATTTCTTGTTCATTTTTCTACAAGTCCTTTCATTTTAGTAGCTGAAGAACTTCTGGTATAGGGAGAACTTTCAACATCCTCAAAACCAATTTCCTCAGCCGCCCTGGCATACTCCCTGAATCTTTCAGGATGAATATAGTCTCTGACCGGGTAGTTTTTTTTGCCGGGCATTAAGTACTGACCGACAGCCAGAAAAGAAACCCCCGCATCCCTGATATCCTTCATTGTTTTTATAACCTCTTTCTCTGTTTCTCCCATACCGAGCATAATTGAGGATTTAGTTTTTGTGTTTGAAAAATCCGATGCCGCCCTTAGCAAATCAAGAGATCTTCTGTAGGAAGCGCCCTTTCTTATAAAATAAAGCCTCTCCACAGTCTCAATGTTATGCCCGATAATATCGGGCCTCTCCTGCGCCACTATCTTTACAGCTTTTTTATTTCCCAGAAAATCCGGTATAAGAACCTCTACCGAGCTTTTTCCCCTCAGCTGCCTTATAACAGCGGCATAATGAGATGCCCCGCCGTCTTCAAGATCATCTCTCGTAGGGCTGGTGACCACAGCATGGGAGAGCTCAAGCCTGAATACAGCATCCGCCACTTTCCCCGGCTCCCGTGGATCCGGGGGCAGAGGTCTGCCCGCTGTTATGTTGCAGAACAGACAGCCCCTGGTGCATATATTGCCCAGGATAAGAAAAGATGCCCTTCCCCGCCCCCAGCAATCAGTCATATTGGGGCAGAGCGCCTGCCTGCAGACTGTATCGACACCGTAAAGCTTCCGCTTCGTATTATTAATTTTTCTAAAGCTGAACCTTTTATTCAGCCAGTGGGGCTTTTTCTTTTTCATAAATCAGTTTCTCCGCTAACTCCTTTTCTCCGGCTGTAAGAGAGGTTTCGTAAAACTCAACCCCCATTTTTCTTTCAAAACTCTCTAGGATTATGTCTTCAAACCCCTCCAGCGGGCAATGCAGCTTATCCAGGGAAACAGCCTCAGAAGAACCACTGACGGGAACCCGGAAAAATTTTTCGATATCATCTCTGATTGTAAAGGGTATGGAGCCGTGTTGAAATATTTTTTTTCTTGTTCTTTTCTGCGCGCTTCCCCCAATCTTCTTTCCGTAAATAGTAATGTCGCAGGGACCGGACTCGCTGAAACAAAAGCCCGAGTCCTTTCTGACCCTTTCAGGGGCCGACAAACAGGCATATGATGCCTCCAGCCCTATCCTTCTGTAGGCATCTATCAGAAAACCCGTAAGGTACATATATGATTCTTTTACCCCGCGGCAGGGCAGAATTTCCGCCGAACATACAATGCTGTAAGTCAGCTCATTTTCATGAAGAATCGCGCTTCCGCCGGTAATTCTTCTTACTATATCAATACCGTGCTTTCTGCACATCTCAACATCCACTGTTTCCCCGGCCTTCTGAAACCTGCCCAGGGAAACAGCCGGCGGACTCCACGAATACAACCGGAAAACCGGCTCGGATTTTCCTGACTTAAAGCTTTCTGAAAGGACCCTGTCAATTGCCATATTAAGAGCCCCGGAAGCGGGAGCCGTCCTTATCAGCCTCCATCTCATTTTTTAAACACAACCTTTAATTCTTTTGCCGCACGGGCTTCGTCAAGCCTTCCCACAGGGGAATTAAGGGGCATCTTTTTTAGATATCGGGGGTCAGTTTCCGAAAGGCGGGAGGCCTTTTTCATTGCAGAAGCAAACCTGTCCAGCGTCTGCCTGGATTCTGTTTCCGTAGGCTCTATCATCATGGCCTCTTTAACTATCAATGGAAAATATACGGTGGGGGGATGAAAACCTTTTTCAATAAGGTATTTGGCAATATCGACAGCGCTCACACCTTTTTCCGCCTGCCTGCCTGCAGAAAAAACAAACTCATGCATGCATCTGCCGCTGTATGGAATCTCATAAAACTCTTTTAGTGTCTCCTTAAGGTAGTTAGCGTTAAGCACCGCCTTTTCGGAAACCTCCGTAAGCCCGTCACTGCCGCTTAAAAGAATATAAGCGTAAGCCTTTACAAGCACAGAAAAATTCCCAAAAAGCGTTGAAAGGTACCCTATTGAGCTTTTCCGGCTATCCGATATGCTGAAGCTGCCGTTCTTTTTTTTCACAACCGGCCCTGGCAAAAATCCCTCAAGCTTACGCCTCACGCATACCGGGCCGCTGCCCGGGCCCCCGCCTCCGTGCGGAGCTCCGAATGTCTTATGGAGATTTATGTGTATCATATCAAAGCCTATCTTCCCCGGCTTGACTTTACCCAGCAGCGCATTCATATTTGCCCCGTCGCAGTATAAAAGAGCATCCATCTTCCGGGCCAGGCGCGCTATTTTTTCTATTTCAGGGTTAAAAATGCCCAGGGTATTGGGGGCGGTAAGCATAACAGCGGCTGTTTCAGAGTTAATTTTATTTTTAAAATCCTTAAAATCCATTATTCCGGCTGAAGAAGTCTTTACTGTTACTACCCGGAAATTTGCCATTGATGCGGATGCAGGGTTGGTTCCGTGAGATGTATCGGGAACAATTACATGATTTTTCCGGTTCCCTTTTTTTTCATGGTATTTTCTGGCAATCAGCATCCCGGTCAGCTCGCCCTGGGCTCCGGCCATAGGCTGAAGCGAAGCTTCATCCATTCCGGTAATAACGCAAAGCATTTTTTCAAGGCTGTATATTATTTCCAGCGCCCCCTGGATACCTTTTTCCGAAACATTTACTGAATGCGGATGAAGATTTCTGAACCCCTCAAAACCTGCTGCAAATTCAGTAATCTTTGGATTGTATTTCATAGTACAGGACCCGAGAGGAAAGAAATTACCGTCAACTGAAAAGTTTTTATGGGAGAGCTCCGTGAAATGCCTCACCGTGTCAAGTTCGCTTACCTCCGGAAGCTCAGTCTGAGATGTCCTTAAAAGCTCTCCGGGCAGAGAATGCGGGAATTCCACATCGTCATCATAAATTACCCCGCGGCGTCCCTCCACAGATTTTTCATATATCAGTTCTGTCATACTGATTTCTCAAATTCACCTATAAATTCTTCTATTTCACGTAGACTTCTTACTTCCGTTACTGCAATCAGAACGCAGTTCTTCATATCCGGAAAATATTTTCCGAGAGGCACACCGCCTAAAAAACCCCTTTTATAAAGGTTTTTCAAAACATCCTCCGCATCTTTTTCAATATTTACAACAAACTCATTAAAAATAGGGCCGGGGTTCTCAATTGCGAATCCCCTCTCTTTGAATTTTTCGCATGCATATGACGCTTTTTTTGCATTACTTATCGCAATCTCCCTCATTCCATTCTTTCCCATAAGCGTCATGTATATAAGAGACCTGAGGCCGCAATGATTCTGGTTAGTACATATATTAGATGTGGCGCGGGCCCTTCTTATATGCTGCTCCCTCGTCTGAAGCGTTAGAACAAACCCCCGGCGGCCTTCATTATCTTCTGTCTCCGCCACTATCCGGCCGGGAAGTTTTCTAATATATTTTCTTTTGCAGGTAATAAACCCTATATATGGGCCTGAGAAGTTCAGCGGATTGCCAAGAGACTGCCCCTCTCCCGTTGCAATATCCGCCCCCATCTCTCCCGGGGTTTTAAGCAGACCCAGGGAAACCGGATAAGCCGAAGCTACTGCAAGAGCCCCGGCTGAGTGAACTTTTTTTATATCTGAAGATAAATCCCTGACATTCCCGAAAAAATCAGGATTCTGATAAATATAACAGGCTGTTTTTTCGTCAATCTCAGCCTCCAGGCCATCCTCTGATAATCCTGCTCCGCGGCGGCCGGTTTGGACAATTTCACAGTCAGCATATCTCAAGTAGGTTTTCAACACCCTAATATAAAGCGGATTCAGGCAACCGTCAACTATGATTTTTCTTCTGCGGGTAACCCTTACCGCCATAAGCGCAGCTTCGGCAACGGCCGTGGCCCCATCATAAACAGAGGCATTTGAAGCCTCCATTCCATAAAGCCTGCAAAGCGCCGTCTGCAGTTCGTAAACCGTTTGAAGCGTGCCCTGTGAACACTCCGGCTGATACGGCGTATAAGGGGTGTAAAACTCAGCTTTCCCGGCTATTGAATCGACTGCAGCCGGTATAAAATGCTCATACATACCCCCCCCGCAGAACGATACAGGAGTTTTGTTTAAGGAAGCAAGATTCCTTACTCTTCTGTCCAGTTCATATTCATCTATATGTTCGGGAAGTTCAACTCCCGGGCTTTTTAATGATTCGGGTATAACGCTGAAAAGCTCATCTATTGAGGAGACCCCGCAAACATCCAGCATCTCTTGAACCTCCCGCGGTGTATGCGGAATATTACTCAATTGAACTTAAATACTCCCGGTATTCCTCTTCATTCATGAGCCCTCCGGCTTCTTCCGGGTTATCCGCTTTTATCTTTACAATCCACCCGTCTTCTTCGGGAGACTCATTAACAAGTTCAGGAATATCCTCAAGCTCCCGGTTAACCTCAGTGATCTTGCCGGAAATCGGGGCATAGAATTCACTGACAGACTTTACAGACTCTATTTCGCATATCATCTCCCCTTCCGCAAAGTAATCCCCAACAGAAGGAAAATCCACATACGTAATATCTCCCAGCTGACGCGCGGCAAATTTCGTAATCCCCGCAGTACCGCCGAACCCCTCTATTTCAACCCACTCATGTTCATCAGTGTAAAAAATCATCTCTCCTCCATCGGAATCCTAAAAGATCCTTTTTCATAAAACGGGAGTTCGCAAATACATCCTTTAAGACGTTTTCTCCCGCTGCCTATCTCAATTTCCGTTCCAGGGCTGCAGCAGGTGGAACTTACATACCCCATACCTATACCGCAGTCGAGGACCGGGGAATATCCTCCACTGGTTACATAACCTATTTTTCCGCCGTTTGAGCAAATTTCAAACCCCCTTCTCGGGGAGCGTTTTGAATTTGTTTTGAAAGCGCTCCTTATGACTGCAGCCTTCCCTGCGCCCTTTTCAAGGCTGTCTTTTCCCCTGAAATTCTTTCTAAAATCTATAAATTTTTTCATTCCGGCTTCAAGCGGGTTCGTTTTCTCATCTATATCCGCTCCGTACAGGGGAAACCCCATTTCAAGCCTTAAAAGGTCACGCGCCCCCAATCCTGCCGGCAAAACCCTCCCATCATCGAGGATTTTTCTCCAGATCTTAACAGCACTGCCGGAATCGCAGTAAATTTCAAAACCCAGCTCACCGGTATATCCTGTTCTGCTTATCATTAGTTCAGTATCTCCGATGCTGTGCCTTGAAAAAGTAAAGAACTTCAGGCTTTTCCTAAACCCCAGGATATCTTTTATAACCTGTGCGGAAAGAGGTCCCTGAAGATCTATTTTTGCGTATTTTTGAGATATATCCTTTAATTCTCCGCTCTTCAGGGAAAGCTTAATATTTTCAATTATTTTTTCAGAAGACGAAGAGTTAATCACAAAGAGAAAATCCCTTTCCGATTTTCTGAAAGATATAAAGTCATCCAGTATGCCCGCATCATCATTAAGAAAGAACCCGTAACGAGCCGAACATATTTCCATATCAGAGAGATTCTGGGTGCATGAGAATTCTATACCGCTTTTTTTCACATCACCCTTGAAGCTTACCTCGCCCATATGGCATGTGTCAAAAAGAGCGGCTTTCCGGCGGCACCAGCGGTGCTCTTTCATAACGGAGGTGTAATACAGCGGCATTCTCCAGCCGTTAAAATCCACCATCTTTGCCCCTCTTTTCACATGTTCCCCCCACAAAGGTGTCTTCTTACATTCACTCATATTTTCATTATATTGAATATTTATTATTTGTCTATCAAAGCTCTGCTTCTGCTTCTCTAAACCTATTCTTCAAGTTCAGAAGTAGAAATACAGAGATGTTGTAAAACCGAAATGAATATCCTCACCCCCGTCCAGCATAAGGCTTGAATCGAATCTCAGTTCCACGTTGCCTTCCAGTTCGGTTATATAATAGGGGGCTATTCCTCCTGTTTCATTCTCTGTTTCAATAAAAAGAAGTGTTCCGGCGCTGGTAAAAAAGTCCGGTTGAAAATATATATTTGCCAGAAAAAGATCATTCCCGCCTAAAATCCCGAAAGCTCCTGCCTCGTGAGCGCCTCTCTCTATGCTCCCGCCGCCCAGCTGAAGGCCGGCAAGCACAGAAGCGTTCATTTTTTCCTCTACAAACCTGTAATACTCTGCCTGCATCACCACGACGTAGCTCCCGCCTCCTGCCCTCCAGCTGGTATCCACACCCAGCTGAGCCAGGAGATCGCTTTCCCCGCTGTCACTAAGGCGAAAATAACCTCCCGAGCCGTAAAGCCCGAAAGGGCCGGCATCAAAACTCCAGGTCGCGCCGGCTCTCAAAAGACTGTCCGAAAAATCACCTTCCGATACAGGATCAAGGGGCTGGTAAAGGAAATTAAAACTTATATCTCGTCCTTCTCCCGGAATCCGCAGCCGGGAGCCGAACCCCATATGGTCGAATTTCACATTATCCAGTTCGGGAAAAGAAGCGACAAGCTGAATGCTCCGGCCGTCCCCGATTAAACGGTGATATCTTAAACCGTCAATGCCCGTCCTTAAGGTTTCCCCTGCAAGGTCATCTACCCCCAGGCCGTAATCCATAAGGTTAAGCATAGCCCCGTAAGACCAGAATACCGGCTGCCTGCCGATTGTAAAATGTCCCCATTCTCCCCGGGGACGCAGATACATGTATTTTATGCCGGGTTTGATATTCTCATCAGCCAATTCCGCCTGAAAAACCAGCCGGGGATCTACGGATTCCGGAGAAGAAAAGAAGAGCTCTATTTCAGCCAGCCCGCTGAGACTTGCTTTCAGTTCGCTATCTGTACAAATAAATCCGGCGGAGGTCCCTATTTCGCCCCCTATTTCCATTGAAGACAGTGAAGAAGGGCATATAAGAGAAAAAACCGCCAGAAAAACATACGCAGAATACTTCATTTTACTGCAGGGTATCCAGTGATATAAGGCCTTCCGGAATATTGTAATCCAGCTGTATATCCTTTATCCGGAAAGTAGTCCTGGTGTCGTCTCTCAGCTTATCATTCATCACCTGCTCCACAGGGAGCCACCGGCCGTTGAACTCCTCAACCCGCTTAGTTATTAGTTCTTTAAGAAGCCGCTCCGCCGCGCTGAAATACTGCTCTTTAAGAACCACAAACCTCTCGGTGTCAACCCATATTCTTCGCATCTTGTACGAAGGTTCCTGCTGCTTAGCGGCAGTTGCATATATAACGTATGTCTCCCGGTCATCTAAAATCTCTGTTTTTTCCAGCTCAAAAGTATAAAGTTCAGTAAGTTTATCCGACTCCAGTATATCTTCGTATGAAAAATCGCTGCCCATCATACCCTGCCTGAGCATATGCCCTGAAATATGAACCAGGTCTTCGGCATCGGGAAAATACATCCACATGTCATCTCCGAGTTTAAGGTATTTTGTTCCCCTGTCCCTGGGGTTCAGAAATTCACTGAGGCCGTCGCTTCTGCCATTATCTGTACGGATGTAGGATTTCATTTCCTTTTTGATTTCTCTTCCCCGGTCTTCTATTATCATTTCCGACTCCACTCTGGCCGATACCAGGTGCTGGTTATCATCGACCCTGTTCATAATTTCTTCAGCCGAAAGCTCACCCGCCTCCGCTGCCGCCCCTCCGACCGCAGCCGGAAGAAGCGCGGAAAATATAAGCTTCATAAATAAACTTTTCAGTTTTACATTCATTTTTTCCTCCCTTTACTCATGTAAAGCATCCACCGGTTCCAACCTTGCAGCCTGCCAGGCAGGATACAAACAGACCAGGGTCACTATAATAACTGAAATAATAAAACTTACCGCCAGATTTTCAAAACTGTACGGGGTATACATTACCGGATCCATTAATATTTCAGTTTCCTGAACAACATCAATCAGGGCCTCAACATGAATCCCGTAAACAGAATAATGCAAAGTTATTAAACCGCCTCCAATTACCCCCATCAGACTCCCGGCTATTCCTTTAAAGGCCCCTTCCAGTGTAAAAACCTTCATTATCTGCATTTTTGTAAGCCCGAGGGCGGCCATCATCCCTATTTCGTGCGTCCGCTCCCGAACTATCATTGTCATAGTTGTTGCCAGAACTACAGTGCCCAAAAGGATGAAGAAGACATACACTATATTCATCGTTCCGGAAGTGGCCTCAATCAGCTCTATTGTCGGATCCGCTTCTCTCCATAAAAGAACCGAATACCTTTCTTCGGCAGAGTACTTTTGGACCAGCGCATTTACTTCTCCGGCTATAAACTCCCCCTGGTTTCGATCCCCTCCGTATATAAGAAGCTCTGACGCCTCATCATACATAAAGAGAATCTCCTGCGCAGACTCCAGCGGAAGATAGAAATAATTATCGTCAAGATGAGCAACCCCGCTTTCCCTCACACCCGTAATCTCAAAGGTTCTGCCCCGAAGCGACCGGTAAAGATCGGATATCATCATTGTAACACGGGAACCCACATCAGCATTTAACTTTTCAAGGAGACCGGAACCGACAAGAATTTCACTTCCTTCATCGGGCATCCGACCCCGTATAATATCCGAAGTCAGAGCACCGTAGGATTCCTCTGCCTTCACATCCACACCCACCCCAGCCATTCTCACCATTCTTCCTTCAACGGAAGAAATAGCGCCGAAATTAAGACGCGGCAGGACATGCTCAACTTTTTCAATGTCCTTTATCCCGGATACCATCGCAGATAAACCTTCTCCCTCAAAGCCGTTTACAGAATAATCAAGCGGCATCAGGGCCTCCCGCAGGCGGTACCCGGAATCGGCCAGGCTTACATGACCGGTCTGATTGTCAATATAAAAATTGAATATTGAATCAGTAAACCCCATCATAAGGCTGCGGCTGAAAATGACTATTGTGACAACAGCCGCAATTGCCAGCACAGAAATGAGACTGCGAAGCTTATTTCTTTTTAAATTGCGTAAAGATATTTTTAATAGATACATATCACAACCTTTACCTGTGGTATATCGCCTTTACCGGATCCTTTTTTGCCGCCCACCTGGAGGGAGGCAGACTTGAGAGCATTGAAAGAATCACCACAAAAACAAAAATAATAATAAAAGCGGCGGGGTTCCAGACCCCGTAGACATTCCCAATAACCGGAATTCCCATGGCCAGTTCAACGCCCCCGTATATAGCCGCCAGCTCAATCCCACGGGCGCTGAAAGCCCATATAAGAAGAGCAGCCGCCCCGCATCCGATGGCAGCGCCTATGGCGCCTATACCTCCGGCTTCATAAAAGAAAACCCTTACTATTTCCGACTGCTTCAGACCCATCGCTTTCATCATCCCTATCTCATGTGTACGCTCCAGCGCCGAGAGAACAACTACATTTATAATCCCTATAGCGCCAACAAGTAAAATCATACCCAGAATAAAGTAAGTCTCAATATAACCCCATGTTTCCAGGGAAACAAGCATCTGTGAAGCATCCCGGTAAGACCTGGCCCTGTACTTATCTTCAACAAGCCTATTTAGCCGTGAGACAGCTTCCGGCGCCTGTTCCCTCTCTTTGAGACGAATCATTACCTGACTTGCCTTGTTCTCATCAAAACCCAGGAACGGATACGCATTATCACTGTCAATTAAAACAAAATGCTGATTCATATCCGGGTGAGGCGTAGCTGCTATTCCTTTGATTTCTCCTTCAATAGTGCTGAAAGAATCCCTCATGTCTCTAAAGAGCAGCGTAGCGTGATCGCCGACTTGAAGTTCAAAGAGTTCTGCCAGCCTGGCGCCTACAATCATACCCGACCCCCCGGATTCAATAAATTCACCCTCAACAAGATACTCCCGGTTTCTGAATACGCCGTCAAAACTGTCAGGGTCTATCGCCCTTACCGTTACCGGGTAATCTTCCCTGGGCCCCACAAAATTGGCCGTAAAATCCGTAACTTTGGTCATCGCACTGATACCATCGATTTTCTTTATATCCTCTTTTAACTCCTCTGTGATCACAAAAGCCTCTTCAATGGGCAGATCTTCCGCGGGGTCGTCTTTCTTATCAAAAAATTCTCTGCGGCCGAGCTCCACATGAGGTGTTTTGAAATCTATGACGTTGCGAAAAGAAACCTCCATCATCCCAAGCATAAAAGAATCAAGAGCCAAAAAAACAACCACCGCAGCAGCCAGCATCGAACCGATAAGAATTGTACGCCGGGTGCGTCTGAAAAGGTTTCGGAACGCTATTCTGAAAAGATACATTTATTTTTTCTCTTCAGCGGAAATTCTGCCGTCTCTTATTTCCAGCAGCCTATTTGCGTATTCCATAACCATTGGGTCATGCGTGGAAAAGATAAAGGCGGTATGCAGCTCGCTGTTCATTTTAAGCATTACCTTCAAAACCTCCCTGCTCGTCTCCGAATCCAGGTTGGCGGTAGGTTCGTCGGCAAGTATTAAGTCAGGCTCCTTAACCAGGGCCCGGGCTATGGCGACCCTCTGCTTTTGCCCCCCCGAAAGTTCATTTGGTTTTCTGTTCTCCATCCCCTCCAGTCCCACACTTTTAAGAAGCTTCATAACCTGCTTTTTAGTCTTTTCCCCCTGGTTCCCCCGGGCTATTCTCAGGGCAAAGGCAACATTTTCAAAAGCGGTAAGAACCGGAAGCAGGTTGTAGCTCTGAAATATAAAGCCTATATGTTTTCTCCTTAACAGCGCAAGAGAGTTTTCGCTCATTTCTCCAATACTTGATCCATTAAAAGTAACACTGCCGGATGTAGGTTTATCCAGCGCGCCTATCATATTCAACAGGGTGGTCTTTCCAGACCCTGAAGGGCCGAATACCGTTGTAAACTCTGCTTTATCAATCTTTAAATCCACTCCCCTGAGAGCCGGCACCGATATTTTACCCTGCCGGTATATTTTCTCTACATTTAACATTTCAATAAGGCTCATATAATCCTCCGTCTTTAATCTTTCCCTATACCGTTTTTGACAAAATCTATCAAACAATCGACATCGAGCAGCTCCTGTGAATTAAGCTCTCCGCGTTCTATAATATTCTCAATCACGGCTGCACCCAGTTTAAATAGAAAATAGGCTGTTAACTTAATGTTGATATCATCTCTAATATCCCCTTTCTCTATTCCGCGCCGAAGTATGTTTTCATATATCTCCACCGCTTTGGGCTCGGTCTCCTTGACAACCCTGCCCAAAAGCTCCTTGTCCTTCATGAGCCTGGTTCCTATAGCCTCCAGGCGGGGATTCTCCAGGGCGAATTTTATTCCTTCAGAATAAAGCTTTCTGAAAAGTGAAAAAAAATCCATTTCCTGTTTTCCTGAAAGAAGCGGGGAAAGCCGCTTAATTTTCCTGTCCTGAAATATCCTGTAAACATGCTTGTAAAGATCCAGCTTGTTTTCAAAATACTGATAAAAACTGCCGCTTGCTATTTTTGCCCTTTTTATAATCCTGCCTACACTGGCAGATGAATATGGATATTCCGCAAATTCCTCAGCAGCTGCATCAACAATGCGCTGCTGCTTTTTCTTAGGCAGATTAAAAAAAGTTTTCTTTGGCATTAATATGAAACTCCTTTCATGTGAAACAGTTTTCACCCTACCATATCTCTTTAAGTATGTCAAATAACACAGCGCTGAAGTACTTGACAAATTTATTTTAATTATTAAAATTTCAAAATATGAAAATAAATAAAGTACAAAAATTCGTCGAAAAAGCATTTACTGCTCTGCCTAAAGTCAAGAGAGCGTTCTCTTTTAAAATATCGCCTGAAATAATGAAATATGACCTCAATGTGGAACACGCCTTAATACTCAGGGAAGTTGCAATAAAACAGAACAGTTCAATAGGCGAACTGGGAGAGACCCTTGATATTTCCTATGCTATGATGACTCATTTTGTAGATCAGCTTGAACAGAAGGGTCTGGTAAAAAGGAGAAGATCCAGCAAAGACAGAAGAATCGTACAGATTGTAATGACAGCTAAAGGAAAAAATATGTTTAACAGAATACGCAAAATCCAGAACGAACACTTCAGCAATTTTTTATCAAGATTCAACCCTCAGGACAGGAAAAGGTTCGTTGAAACTTTTAACGAACTTCATAGCCTTATTGTAAAATACGAGGATAAAACAGATGTTTAAAAAATATGTTATACTTATATTATACTATATAGTAACTCTCACTCTCCCTCTGTCAGCATCACAGAGCACAACCATTACACTCAGTGAGTGCATAAGATATGCAAGAGAGAATAATAAAACCCTGCTGGCAAGAAAAGAAGAGATAAACGAGGCCCGGATGGAGCTTCTTAATGCAGCCGGAAATTTCCTTCCTTCAATTACAGCCGGAGGAAATATAATCCGCCTGGATGAAGAGCCCAGCCCTTTCCCGCAGGCGCTTGAAGAACTGATGCCTTTGGCGGCGGATGAACCATACAGAACCGATACAATGTATGAAATAAATGCGCAGGTACAGCTGCCTCTTTTCACCGGATTCAGAAACCGCTCCCTTTACCGCAGCGCGCGCAAGTCGCTTGAAATAAGTAAAGAGAACTATCGCAAGGAACTGAACAATCTTGAACACAGCGTAACAGAAGCTTTTTACAGGGCGCTCCTTGCTGAAGAGATAAAAACACTTAATAAAGAATCTGAAAAAAGGCTTATACGGTATAAAAAGCAGACTCAAACCCTTTATGAAAACGGGCTGGCTTCCCGGCTGGATCTTCTTCGCTCGGAAGTTCAGGTTTCAAACATAAGGCCTCAGATAATAGAATCAAAAAACAATCTTCGAGCCGCCAGATCATCTTTAGCCATGTTAATTGGAAAACAGCACAGAGATATTATACCGGAAGGCGATTTGAAATTTAAAAGAATTTATCACGATCTTGAAGAAGCGGTAGATAAAGCTTTAACTCAGAGGCCCGAAATGAAAATGCTCAGGCTGCAAAAAGCCGCGGCAAAAGAGGGGATTACAATTGCGCGCTCCGCCGGATTACCGCAGGTATTTGCGTCATATAACTGGAAGACCGAACATCCGGACGGAACTCGGGACGCCTGGGGAGACAGCTGGAACATAATGCTGAATCTTTCCCTCCCGATTTTCCGGGGATTTTCCACATACTCCGAAACACAAAAAGCAGAATCCAGGAAAAAACAGCTCGGACATACGGCGGTTCAAACAGAAAGGGGCATAATACTGGAAGTGGAAAATGCTTTCCATGAGCTTATAAAGGAAGAAGAAAGAATATCGGCCCTGCGTAAAAATGTCGAACAGGCGAAAGAAGCCTTCAAAATGGCCGAAAGGCAGTACAGGGAGGGCTTAATAAACAATCTTGAATTTATGGATACCGAACTTGATTATATGCAGGCAAGAATAAGTCTTTTCAGCGCTAAAGCCGATTATATAATATCTGAAAGCCTGCTTATAAAGGCAACAGGAGGAGAATAAAAAATGAAAAAAGGGGAAATTATAACACTGGCGGCGCTTTTATTAATCGGCGCTGCATTGATATATACAGTTTCGAGAAGGCAGGAAGCTGAGATTGCTGAAGAAAGTCGAAGAGAAGAACAGCGGGGCCTTGCCGTACGCTCAGCCAACCCCGAAGAAACAACACTAACGGTTTCCCGTACTTTTACGGGAGATTTATCTGGAAGCGATCAGGCAGTTATATATTCGGAGGCCCCGGGAAGACTCAGAGAATACCTGGTCAAAGAAGGCGACGAGGTTGAAAAAGATGAGGTTATCGCCCTTGTTGACAGGGAAGTAACCGGCATGGAATTTGAGATGCTCAGGGTCCGCTCCCCCATTGATGGAACCATAACAAGGCTTTATCTCGCACGAGGCGACACCGTAAACCAGCAAAAACCGCTTGCGGTGGCAGCTGACCTGAACACAATGAAAGTAGCCTTTCATATACCGGAAAGAGACCTTGCGTACGTATCAAAAGGTAAACCGGCACTATTGACCACAAGCGCATGGCCTGAAAAAACATTCGAAGGAGAGGTAGACCGAATATCACTTTCACTTGAAAGGGCCAGCAGAAGCGCATACGCCGAAGCAGTCTTTAAAAACCCCGAGAGCCTTCTTAGGCCCGGAATGTTCGCTCAGCTCGAAGTAATATCCCGCACAATCCAAAACGCTATAGTACTCCCGGAAGATGCGGTGGTTAGAGACCCCGATAATGACTGTTACTGCGTATATATAGTGGAAGACAGCAAGGCGGTTAAGAGAGTTGTTGAAACCGGTTATTCGCAAAATAATAAAATACAGATAACTTCAGGCGTAACCACACAGGAACGGGTCATAATAGAGGGCCAGAGATTTGTAGAAGATGGACAGAGAGTCAGAGAAATAGAATGAGAATATACGAAACCGCAGTAAGAAAAAGAGTCACTTTTATAATGATTTTCCTGGCGGTGGTGGGATTCGGTATTGTATCTCTTTTTCAGCTCCAACCCGAACTGCTTCCCGACATTGATTTTCCTGCAGTCACTGTTATACAGGATTATTCCGGCGTAGGTCCCGAAGAAATAGAATCTCTTATCTCCAGACCTACGGAACAGGCGGTCTCAGGAATAAGCAGAGTTGAAAATGTATCCTCTTCCATTCAGGAGGGGCGCTCAATCACAATTATTGAATTTGAGTGGGGAACAAACATGGATGCAGCAGTATCCGATGTAAGAGATGCAATGGGCAGAATAGAAAGGCAGCTCCCCGATGATGCATCCTCTCCTTTCATAATTAGATTCGATATTAATGCAATGCCTATAATGATGATAGGCCTCAGCGGACCGTATGACCGCTTAGAAATGAGGGAGATATCAGAAAATATTGTTGAACCAAGGCTGGAGAGTGTCGAAGGAGTTGCAGCGGCGGATACAAGAGGGGGACAGGAAAGAGAAATCCGGATAGAATTGGACAAAAACAGGATTGAATCTCTGGGAATCCCGATAAGCAGTATCGTCTCCGCTGTCGGTAGTGATAATATTACCAGACCGGGCGGAAGCATTAAAACACCGAAAAGAGAACTCATTTTGAGAACGTCGAATGAATTTCGGAATGTAGATGATATCAAAGACGTAATTATAACAACCCGGGAAGGCGTACCGATACATGTAAGCGACGTAGCTCAGGTAAAAGATACCTTCAAAGACCGTGAGAACGAAATGTTGATAGACGGCGAACCGGGAGTAATGCTTACAATCCAGCGCCAATCGGGAGCAAATACTGTACAGACATCCCGCAATGTAAGGGAAGAGGCTGAACGAATCAGGGATGAACTTCCCGCAGGAGTATCTTTCACTGTACTTATGGACCAGGCCGAATTTATAGAACAGTCCATCGGGAACCTGGCAAACATTGCCTTACAGGGAGGACTGCTGGCCGTTATTGTTCTAATGCTTTTTCTTGGAAATATACGCGCGACATTAATCATTGCGATATCAATACCTATTTCCATAATTGCAAGCTTTACCGCGCTAAGAGCAGGCGGGCTAACCATAAATGTAATGTCTCTTGGAGGCCTCGCTCTTGCTATCGGAATGCTTGTAGATAATTCAGTGGTTGTCCTGGAAAACATATACCGACACAGGGAGGAAGGACAGTCCCCTGCCGAAGGAGCTATCTGGGGAACCCATGAGGTAGCCATGCCTATCGTTGCATCAACGCTGACTACCATTTCCGTATTTCTTCCGATATTCTTTGTTCCCGGAATAGCAGGTATATTTTTTAGAGAACAGGCTCTTACCGTGACCCTCTCTCTCGCAATATCTTTAATAGCCGCTCTTACGCTTATACCCCTTATGAGCTCGCTCATACTGAGAGGAAAAATAGGTGCCGTGGAATTGAAAAAAGGTAAAACTGACAGAATAAAGCAAAAAATAAAAAACAGCATGAATAAAATGGAAAACATATACAGAAGAAGCCTTAACTGGACTCTATCCCATAAAAAAATGGTTGTCACAGCTGTCCTTGCTCTTTTTATTTTTTCCATCTCTGCCGTATTTGTATTGCGGTGGATACCATCTGAATTTATGCCCAGAGTTGACGACGGCAGGATAAACGTAAACATAGACCTTCCGGTGGGAACCCGCCTCGAAGAAACAATAAATAAGACCTCGGAAATAGAAAAAATCGCTATTGAAAACATAAAAGAGCATGAAATTGAAACTGTTCGCTCCCAAATAGGGCCGGGCGGTTTCATGGGGGGCAGAACAGGCTCTCATGTATCCCGGATAAATATAGAGCTTATACCGGCAAGCAGGCGCCAGAGATCCCAGGAGGAAATAGCAAACGGGATAAGAGAGAGTCTGACTGACATTCCCGGAGCCAACATAAGGGTAGGAATGGGGGGCGGAATGGGGGGCGGAGGAGCTTTCGGCACAGACAGCCCGATAGAGGTTGAAATTTTTGGGTTTGATCTCCGAAAGCAAGCGGAGATAGCTGAGAGAATAAAAGAGGTCATTGAGGATATACCCGGAACGGCTGATGTGCGCACCGGAATCGAAGATCCTCGCCCGGAATATTCTGTAACTGTGGACCGTCGCAGAGCAGGTTCCATGGGCCTTACAGTTCAGTCTGTGTCATCTCAGCTTGAGGCCTATACCCTCGGTCAGACAGCCGGTTTTTTTAGAACGGGAGAAGATGAATACCCCATAACCGTGCGCCTCAGAGAAAAAGACCGGGAAAACATTCAGAATATACACAATCTCCCCATACTTTCTCAAGAAGGGCAGATAATACCCCTTAAAAGCGTAACAAACATTTTTCCTTCCGAAGGCCCGGTCGAAATAAACAGGTATAACCAGAGAAGAAGGACAACCGTATCAGCTGACTATACAGGCAGAGACCTCGGTGGAATCAGCAGACAAATTGAAAATGCAATAGACGAACAGATTATATTACCCGAAGGATTCTTTGTAAACATGGGGGGGGAGGTTGAGGAGCAGCGTGAGACATTTTTCTGGCTGGGCCTTGCATTTCTGGGTGCCATAATTCTTGTCTATATGGTAATGGCATCTCAATTCGAATCACTGCTTGACCCATTCATAGTTTTATTTACAATCCCCATGGCCCTAATCGGCGTTGTCTGGATGCTCTTTTTTACCGGAACAAGCCTTTCGATAATATCAGCCATCGGTATAATTATGCTGACCGGCATTGTCGTAAACAACACCATAGTTCTGGTAGATTACACAAATCTTCTCAGGGCCAGGGGTTTTGAACTCAAAGATGCTGTAATCACCGCAGGACGCAAAAGATTAAGGCCGGTTCTCATGACAGCGCTGACTACTATGCTTGCAATGACCCCCATGGCTCTTGGTCTCGGGGAAGGAGCAGAGCTGAGCTACCCAATAGCCCGCTCGCTCATCGGAGGTCTGCTGGCAGCAACATTTCTTACCCTTTACGTAATACCTGTGGTGTATACAATATTTGAATCGCGCCTGAATCGAAAGGAGGCTGAACTTTGAAAGCACTTATGCTTATATATAATGCGGCAATTGAAAGCATGGTAAAAGAGTGTATGAGGGAATGTAATTTAAAATCCTTCACCAAGTTTCCCCGCATACAGGGGGCAGGAAAAAGCGCTGGTCCCAGGCTTGACACTCATGTCTGGCCGGGGATTAATAACGGCCTTTTCATTGTAACCGAGGACGAAAACATTCCTGAAATGCTGGAAAAAGTAAAACGCCTTAAGAAAGAACACCCCCGTGACGGGGTCAAAGCCTACGTTCTGCCCGTTGAAGAATCAGTGTAGAATAAACTCAAAAGTATAAAAGTATAACCCCGACATCAGATTAGGCGGGCTACACGCTCACCGAGCCTTACGCACTCTTCTTCAGCTTTTTCATCAGGGGAGCCTATAGAAACCGGCCCGTAATGTCCGCCAGAAGAAGTTCCTTTTATCACCATTCCATGAACAAGCATAGCCTGCAGCAATGCCATAATGGTGCTTTCTGCGCCGCCGCCAAGAATCCCTGAAGAAGCAAAAGCGCCGCCAGCTTTACCCTCAAGCTTTCCGTGATATTTAACGCTTTCATCCAGCAGCTTTTTTATTTCCGCGGCAGGAAGTCCGTAATATGTGGGTGAGCCTATTATTATTCCGTCAGCATTGAGGAAATCTTCCGGCGAAACATCTTTTACATCTCTAATCTCAGCTTCAGCCGAAGCCTTCTCAACTCCCTTTGAGACGCTCTCTGCCATCAAACGGGTATTACCGGTTCTTGAATAATAGACAACTAATACCTTCTTCATAAAATTCTCCTTTTCTTAGAAATTACTCTCTTACCTGCTTCAAAACACATACAAATTTATTTGATTAATATTATTATTTATGTTAATCTAAATCCACAAATGATATTATACATTATTTAAACAGTCTCTTCATTAAATCTGTTTTTTAATATAAATAGTTAGTAAAAGAATTTTCCAAAAAGGAGTTTAAAACATATATGAACAAAGAAGACAAAGACACGCTTGAAGTTGAAGGAGTCATTAAAAAACTATACCCCAATGCATTTTTCAAAGTCAAACTTGATATCGGGGAAGATATACTCTGTCATCTTTGCGGGAAAATGAGAAAAAAATACATTAAACTTACAGCAGGCGACCGGGTCCGTGTGGAAATTTCAAAATACGATCCAGAAAAAGGCAGAATAGTATACCGCTTAAGCGGGACTACATACTACAAAAGAAAGAACAAGCCCCACTGGAAAAAATAAACTTTATTTCTCTTAATTATTAATGCCGACTAATTTTATATTGAAAACGAGAGTGTGCCCGGCGAGCGGATGATTTGCGTCAATAATTATACTTTCATCCTTGACACCTGCAACCCTGACAATTTGCGCCCTGCCTGAATTTGGGTCTTTTGTCTGCAGAGACATACCAACCTTAGGCTCAATATTATCAGGAAGCTTTTCTTTGGAAACCTCAAATACCAGGTCTTCTCTTTTTTCACCGTAAGCATCCTGAGATTCAATTTTTACTTCCTTGTCCTGGCCTTCTTCCATTCCCAATACCGCATTTTCAAAACCCGGAATTATCTCACCGCTTCCTACTGTGAATTCAAGAGGTTTTTCTTCCGACTTGTCAAAAACCTCTCCATCTTCCACTCTTCCTTCATAATGCACTTTGACTCGATCCCCGTTACTCACTGCCATGATTTTCTCCTGTTTTTCTGTCACTCTTAAATTATTTACCTTTTACCTGGGATTAAAGTAACAAATATGATTCTATTATTCAAATCAATATAATGTGAGAACCACCTCTGACTGACATAACACTTCCCCCATTTTTCAGGAACTTTTCATATCAGCTGCAATTATCACCGCTTCCGCGATTTCCTTCATTGATTTACGAAGATCCATACTCTTCTTCCGGAGGGCCTTGTAAGCCTCCTCTTCCGTTATGGCGCTGTTTTTCATTATTACGCCCTTTGCTTTTTCTATAATTTTTCTGGTTTCGATCTCTTCCCTGGCCTTTAATATTTCGTCACTTAAGCGCGTATTTTCAATTGCCACCGCCGCCTGTCCGGCAACGGAATGAAGAATCCGGATCTCCTCTGCTGTAAAGTCATGCTTTTTTGCGGTGTAAGAGTTTATAACGCCTATGACCCTGCCTTTAATAATCATCGGAGCAGCAAGCATTGAAACAATGCCTTCTTTTCTGGCTATGCCGGGATACATATAATCCCTGTTATCGGTTACATCGCTAACCGCGATAACCCTTTTCTCCAGAACAGCCTTTCCGCTTATGGACTGCCCCACCTTTACCGGCGGCTTGTCCTTGTAATTATTGCTGAGACTCTGTGTTGCTGCTATGACAAGCTCATTTTTCTTTTCGTCCAGGAGCATTATAGAACATATTTTCGAATTCAGAAGCTGAGCGGTCAATATAACGATAAGCTGAAGTATTTCATTTAAATAATTGTCAGAAACGATAGTTCTGCTTATACGTGAAAGAATATCTAGCTGTTCTTTTTTCCTTTGGAATTCGCCTTGCATCACAGCATTTTTAACGGCGCCTCCCAGAAACCCGGCAACCCGGGAAAGAAAATCCACCTGAGAGCCCGAAAACTCATACTCCTTCTTATTTTGAAGATTTATAACACCTATAAGTTCTTCCTTTGAAACCACGGCGATGGAAAGGAAAGACTCATAGGCCTCTTCAGGAAGCTCGGGAAACCCCTTAAACCTTGGATCCTCGTATGCTTTTGATTTCAACTTAACAGGCTGTTTCTTCTCAGCAACCCATCCGGTAATTCCCTCACCGATATCAAGCCTTACCTTTCCAATAGCGCCTGGACGGGGATTTTTTGAGGCCTTCATAATAAGCGCATCCTCATCCTCATCATACAAATAGACAAAACATGAATCCGCGTTCGTATATCTTACCGACAAATCCACTATGCTGTTCAATATATCCTCAAGGGCGAGATTTGAATTTATAATATCCGCCACTTCATACATTATTTTCAGCTCTTCTTCTCTCTGTTTAAGTCTTTCCTCAATATTCACAATAATTGCCTCCCGGCCTTACACATATGCCTTTACCGGCAAGATACTCCTTGACTCTCTTAATGGACCACTTAGAATAATGAAATATGGAGGCAGCAAGTACCGCATCCGCGCCTCCGAGCAAAATCGCATCAGCAAGGTGCTTTTTTTCTCCCGCTCCCCCGGAAGCGATAACAGGTATGTTTACAGCATCCGACACAGCCGCAGTGAGCTCGATATCATAGCCGCAGCATTTGCCGTCATAATCCATACTGGTAAGAAGTATTTCGCCGGCCCCCAAATCTTCCAGTCTGAGAACCCACTGTATGACATCCAAACCCGCAGCCTCTCTACCCCCGTATGTATAGACCTCCCATCTTTTTTTCGAAGTCCTCTTTGCATCAACAGCGGCAACTATACACTGGCTCCCGAAGGCCTCGGCCGCTTTTTTCACAAACCCGGGGTCTTCCACCGCAGAGGTATTAACCGAGACCTTATCGGCACCGGAATCAAGCAGCCTGCTTATATCTTCCAGAGTTCGTATCCCCCCTCCTACAGTAAATGGAATAAAGACCTTTTGTGAAACCCTTTCAGCAAGCCTGCTGACTGTTTTTCTTCTTCCGCTGGAAGCCGTTATATCAAGAAAAACCAGCTCGTCCGCGCCTGCCTTTGAATATTTTTCGGCAATTTCTACAGGATCACCTGCATCCCGCAGATTTTCAAAGCCCACCCCCTTTACGACCCTTCCGTCCTTAATATCAAGACAGGGAATGATTCTTTTAGCAAGCATATCCTTTTCCTTCAGAGGCCATCAGCATAAAATTTCTAAGCAGCTTCAGACCGGAGCATGAGCTTTTTTCCGGATGAAACTGCACTCCCCATATTTTTCCTTTCGTTACCGCAGAAACGAATTGCTCTCCGTAACCTGTCAGAGAAGCGGCTGTATCCTCTTCAGGAACGACATGGTATGAATGATTAAAATAAAAATATGTGTTTTCAGGAATATCTGAGAACATATCCTTTCCTTTCCCGGTCGGCTCAACCTGATTCCATCCCATGTGGGGAACCTTGACTCCTTCCGGCAGCTTTTCTACAGAACCCTCAATTATTCCAAGTCCTTTAAAGTATCCATGCTCCCGGCTTTGCGATAACAGAACCTGCATTCCCAGACAAATACCGAGGTATGGCCTGTTACTGCCCAGATACCCCTTAAGAGGAGTAAGCATCTCTCTTTGAGATAGATTCTCCATCGCACGACCAAAAGCCCCCACACCGGGCAGAACCAGGGCTTCGGCAGATTCTATATCCTCCGCTTTTGATGTTCTTAAAACCTGCGCGTTGATTTTTTGAAAAGCCCGCTCAACACTTGTTATATTTCCCAACCCGTAATCTAAAACAGTTACCAGCATAAAATTTCTCTTTCATTCTCCCTACAGCTATTGTTTTATTTATGGAGAAATATTAGTTTAATAAGCAATTCAAGTCAAATCATATATAAGCATGAACTATTTTGATTTGAACATATCCTTTTGTTTGATATAATTACGATACAAAGTTACTGGAGGTCATTAAAAATGGAAACTGAAAACTATTGGATAGTTAGAACTGGCGGAGAGGAATTAGAAGCGGACAGCCAGACAGTGGTCCGGTGGATTAAGCAGGGAAAGATTTCCCCGGAAACTCTAATCAGAAACCCCGCGGAATATGATTGGGTAAAAGTTGGCCAGGTAAAAAAATTTTCTGGGCTGTTTAAAAAATTTAGAACATCCGGTAAAAAGAAAACCCTTCCTTTTGATAAGGCTCTTGAACACGGGTGGAATATATTTAAGAAAAACATCCTTTTTTTCTTAGCGATTTATGCACTTTATTTATTCCTTAGTGTTATAGGCATAGCAGTTGATTTAATTGCGCAAGACCAACCCCATGTAATACAAACTATTTTTCAATTTGCTTTCTATGCTATATACTTAACATTTCATATTGGAGTTATTAAAATAACAATTGTATTTGTCGATGGCGGAACCCCGGCATACAGCGAACTTTTCAGCCAGAGTAATCTGTTAATAAAATATTTTGTCACATCACTCCTGTACTCTTTAATTACTCTTATTGGTTTTCTCCTTTTAATTGTGCCCGGTATAATCTGGACAATAAAATTTTATTTTTATGATTATATCATTATCGACAAAAACGCGGGAATTATACAATCCCTGAAAGAGAGCTCAAAAATAACTAAAGGATACAAGTGGGAGCTTTCCGGATTTGGCTTTCTTTTAGGTTTTATAAACATACTGGGTTTCATGTTCTTAGGAATTGGGCTAATTATTACATATTCCGTAACAATTATATCAATAGCCTACATCTACCGCTGGCTGGAGCTTCACAACTTTCAAGGAAAAACCGCCGGCTCTTCAGAAGATTCGCCTCCTGATTCTTTTTAAGTATTATCTAAATCCATTCTTCTTTCTTGACCACTCCGTTAATTCCAACAACGACTGACTTCAGGGGTATTTTTCTCTCTGCCCTCTCGAGAGCATTCTGTGCCAGTTTCAGCAATCCCCGGCAGCATGGAACCTCCATAACCAGAACAGTAAGGGTGTTTATATTCGCTTTATCCACCATTTCCTTAATTTTTTCTTCATAATCATCCAATCCTTCATCAAGCTTCGGACAGGCGATGGCAAGGGCTTTCCCTTTGAGGTATTTTGAATGGAAATTTCCCAGCGCATAAGCCACGCAATCAGCCGAAAGAAGTACATCGGCCCCCTCAAAATATGAAGCACCTGGCGGAGTAAGATGAAGCTGCAGCGGCCACTGCCTGAGTTGAGAAGGTATATCTGAGTTTTCTTTTGAATTAACCCCTTCATTTCCTCCAAAGTCCATAACCTTTGCGCCCGGGCACCCGGAAGATTTTTGTGAAGAGCATGAAGATTCCTCAAGCGGATTTTCAATGCCCTTTTCTTTGAGATAATTTATGGCCTCCTTCAGATATTTCTCTTCACCATGCTCTTTTAAGTGCTTAAGATGAGCCTTTACTGTGTTTTTTCCCTGTTTCATTACATTCTCCATTACCGCTCTTTCATCATATTCTTCAGCGGGTCTTTTTTCAATGCTTATCGCGCCGCGGGGACACTCCCCCAGACATGCGCCCAGTCCGTCGCAGAAAAGATCGCTAAGCAACCGGGCTTTGCCGTCTATAATCTGGATTGCGCCCTCCGGACAGGCCGGAATGCACTCAGCGCAACCGTTGCACAAATCCTCATCAATTTTAATAACTTCTCTCATAACTTTGTTGTTCATAGCTATCCTCCTTTAATTTTTACTCCTTTTATATTATGATAGTTTTTTTATATCATTATGTCAAACATTAAATCTGTTCAGTTCTGATAAATAAATCATTATACTCCGGCTATATCTTTTACGGTCAATTTAAGAAGGCGCCCGCGGGCATATTCTTCTATATCTTCTATCTCTTTCCTTAGCACGCAAGTATCTATATCAGGGCATATCCTCTTTTGAAAAGAACACCTTTTAAGATCAACATCCCCCTGGAAAATATTCATAACGTCCGTTACTTTGATATTTTCAGGCTTTTTTATAAGAGAAAACCCACCTTTACGGCCCTTCTCGGCCCTCAATAAACCTGCCCGGGAGAGTTTCTGAAGAATTCCTCTAAGGAACTGGTAAGGAGCATCCAGCTCTTTGGATATCCGTAAAGCGGAAAAACTCCTATCTTTTTTTCGTGCAAGAAGACATAGAGCCCGCAAACCATAATCAGTGTCTCGAGTAATAAGAAGCATAATGGCTTTATGATATATGTTTTATATCATAATATCAAGAACAGAAGTCTCTAATGACTCTCCTCAAAAGAAAGTTCGTCGGCAGTATACCTAAACATTGAAATATTACCTTATCCGCCATCGAATACCTCCGCTTAACCATCTGGGCGGCGAAAAAAATCAGAAACATTCCCCTTCTTAATTCTCTTCCTCTTTTTTTCGGTTACCGCGCGTAAACCTCTTTCCTGACCGGCCCCCTAATCAACGGCGGCAACTTCCGGATGAATGGGAGTGGTGGCATTATAATCAAGATAGACTTTTTTCATTTTTCTCAATCCCCTACTTTTAAAGCATTCTTAGGACAGGCACTAACGCACAAACCGCATTTTATGCAATCTGATTCTTTTATTTTTTCAATTTCCTTATCTGTTTTATATGAATAAGGGATGACCTGTATTGGACAAACCCTGGCACATACACCACATTCATTGCAAGAATCTGAAACTATTTCAGGAGAATTATTTCCATTATCCAACCAATTCCCTATGGAACCCACCGGACAGAAACAGCACCATGACCTCTGGTGAAAAAGAAGAGCCAGTACTACACCTATAATTGTCGTAACTGTCAGCAGCATTACAAAAAACATACCGATGGTATAGGGGTTAGGCCAGCGCCTCAGCAGCTGTATGCTCATCATTGCCATAAGGAAAGAAAGAATAGAAACACGCAGGGGAAGTCCTTTAAAAAATGAAGGGATTTTTCTTTCGGGACTTACCTTTTTTCCCAGATAATCATAAAAACTTCCCCGGGGACAGTACCAGTCGCACCATTTTCGCCCACGAAATATTCCGATTCCTATCCCCAGAAGCATACAAAGTAGAACAAAATACCCTATAATTGGAAAATGCCATCCTCCCAAAATAACCGCAATGAAAAGAAAAGTAAAAACGCCCTGTTTTCTGCGGCGAATTTTATCTAACCTTTTATATCTTGATTCTTTCATTAGAAATCCTCCTAACCTAAAATCATACTTATAATACCTTACTTTACCTTTTGCCAGTTTAATCCGGGGAAAATATTTAATTTATCCGAAAAGGGTTGTTGACAGGTACCTGTCCCCCAGGTCCGGCAGTACGGCAAGAATCTTTTTACCTTTATTTTCTTCCCTTTTTGCAACTTTTACTGCCGCAGCAATTGCCGCGCCGGATGATATACCGGCAAATATTCCTTCCTCTTTTGCCAATCTTCTGGTATGCTCCATAGCTTCCTCGGAAGTAACCTGACTCACTTCATCTATTATCTCAACATTGAGCACCTTTGGCACAAACCCCGCTCCAATCCCCTGTATCTTATGTGGACCGGGTTGCCCGCCGGAAAGAACGGGAGATTCAGCCGGCTCTACGGCAACTGTACAAAAACCCTCTTTTTTCTCCTTTAAAACTTCTGAAACTCCGGTAATAGTCCCGCCTGTTCCAACCCCTGAAACAAGGATATCCACATCCCCTCCTGTAGCTTCAAGTATTTCAGCCGCTGTTGTACGCCTGTGTATTGCTGCATTTGCAGGATTATCAAACTGTTGGGGCACAAATGAGTTTTTAATGGATCCCCTCTCCTGCCGGGCCCTAATCAGGGCGCCCTTCATGCCCTCTTCTCCGGGAGTCAGTATAAGCTTGGCCCCCAGGGCCTTCAGCAACCTGCGCCTTTCTACGCTCATCGTCTCCGGCATTGTCAAAATAAGCTGGTATCCCCTTGCGGCGCATACAAATCCAAGGGCTATGCCTGTATTGCCTGAAGTTGGTTCAATAATGGTAGTACCCTCTTTTATCTTCCCTTCTTTCTCTCCGGCTTCTATCATCGCCTCGGCAATTCTGTCCTTTACACTCCCCATAGGATTGAAAGACTCTACTTTTCCCAGTATTCTGCCGGGAAGGTTTCCTGATATCTTTTCAAGCCTTACTACAGGAGTACGTCCTACGGTTTCGATAATGCTTTTAAATGTTCTCATCTATTTTTCCTCCTTATAACTATTACTTTTTTCCAAAGAATTATGGCAGTATTTCATCAATTCAGCGTGTCTTGCGCACAGGGAAGCCGTAGGACCCAAAGCCTTCACCGCTTCAACCCTCCAGTGAGGGTTATAAAGGCAGCAGTCTGGTGAGTCGCAAAAACCCTCTCCCGAAAACCGGTAGATAAGTGCCTGTAGAATTAGGGAGCCTGTAATCTTCTCCATCATCTTACTGTCAATATTTTTATTCTCATTCCCTCCCCCTTCTCTCCGGAAGGATTTTCTGCTCCGCGCCGGACCCATCAGAATCCCCCGGGTTGAAATTACCGCCGGGCTGCCGGAAAGAATCATTCTTATATGAGGCGCACCTCCGCGCACCTCCGGTGTGGCCAGTATGCGGGGCGTAATAAAAATCATCAACTGCCCTGCCCGGCCCCAGCCGGGAAATTTATCTTTTAATATTTCTCTGAACTCAAATCCCCGGTAGACTATACCGGAGGGGATCTTGTTCTTCTCTAGAAAACTCATTTCTATCCTGCAAAGATTCTTTCTTACTGTGGGAGGCACCCTTGAAGCAATCCATCTGGCATCTGCCAAACGGGCGGCATTTTCCCGACTCGCTTCCAGAAATCCCCTCAGGCGGCGGGTCTTTACTTCTGGCGGCTCAGCGCCCGCACCGTAAATAATTTCCCTCGCCCCGGATACTGCTCTTTCTTCATCCAGCGCGCTTTCGTTTACTATTACTAATTTTGCCAAAGCTTCCTGCATAGCCGGTTAAAAATTCCACTTACTTTTTCCGGGAGAGGTCACTGTCTATAATCTCAGCCAGCTTTCTTCCCGAAGCAAGCATTGACCCGAAAGTAGGGCCCATCCTGGAGAGTCCGTAGGCAGTTGATACCGCCATACCGCAGGCGTACAGTCCCGGGGCAAAGCTGCCGGTATGTTCTACAATTGCCTCTTCGGACTCCTCAACCCACATGGCACCAAAACCGGGAAGCTTCTCTCCCTTCCTGCTGGCATACTTATTAAGCACATCAGCATCATGCCCTGTAGCATCAACTACTACTGAGGCTTCCATGGCTATGGGATCAACACAGGTGATCTGCCTGGGCAGGGCTTCGACCGGAGTCCAGTTTATGACCGCCCCGGAAGCCTTCCCCTGCCTGAATACAAGGTCGTCAAAAGTTGTCATGTTGGCAACTTTTATTCCGGCATCGCAGGCTCCTTTTATCAGGGCCGAGCAGGCATGGGGTCCGTCGGCAACAAAAAGACCCTCTTCCCTTCTTGTATAGGGAATCTCAAGTTCATCAAGAACTTTTTCCGCCGGGGCCCGGACCGTTATCTTGTTCATAAGGTAGCCTCCCAACCAGAAACCGCCGCCCAGGTAATTGTTTCTTTCAACAACAAGAACCCTGTAGCCCTTTTTGGCAAGGTCCAGCCCGCACATCAGACCCGAGGGACCGCCGCCTATGATAAGGCAATCCGATTCGACGCATCCGGAAAACTGCCGGGAAAATTCTTCCACTATAGCCCTGGTTACACTTTTTTCGCTTATCTTCCCAAATATCTTTTTTTTCATAAATTTACCTGTCCTTTCTTTTATTCAGTCATCTCTTTCAGGGCACCTACAAGGGACTCCGCCTGGGATACAGAGTTAAACGGCCCGCACGAAACCCTTACCGTCCCCTCCGGAAAAGTGCCCAGGCACCGGTGGGCGCCGGGCGCGCAGTGGAGCCCTGTACGCACTGCAATATTGAAATTCTCATCCAGTACGGCTCCAAGGTCGTCCGGAGACCATCCATCCAGGTTTATTGAAATAACGCCAACCCTATTCTCTTGCGCTTTCGGACCGTATATCCTTAACCCTGGTATTTTTTTAAATTCTTCCAGAAAAAATGAAACAATTTCCTTTTCCTTCTCTCTTATACTCTCAAAGTTTTCCATCACATATTTCACCCCTTCAGTCAGGGCGGCTATACCAACTGTGTTGGGCGTACCGGCCTCCAGGTGAAAAGGAAATTTCGCCGGCTGTCGCGGCGAAGACGAATCAGTACCCGACCCGCCCTGACGGAATGTATCAACACCTATTCCTTCAGCCACATAGAGAGCCCCGGTCCCGGTAGGCCCCAAAAGACCTTTGTGCCCCGGAAGAGCGCAGAAGGCTATACCGGAGCTCTTTAAATCAATTTTCACCGCCCCGGCCGACTGTGCAGCATCAATAAGCAGGGGGATCCCTTTTTTACGGGCTGTTTCAGCTATCTCCCCGACCGGCTGAAGAGAACCGGTAACATTGGAAGCATGATTCAGTATCAAAAGAGAGGTGTCTTTTCTTATGTTTTTTTTGAACTCTTCCTCTTTAATATACCCCTCTTCATCGGGGCTTACAATCGATACCTCTATAGATTTTCTATCCTTAAGCTCGTTCAGCACGCGGGTGACGGAATTATGCTCAAGAGCTGTAGTAACCACATGGGAGCCTTCCCGGACAATCCCGTGAATGGCAATGTTCAGGGCATCGGTACAGTTGAGTGTAAATATTATCCTCTCGGGGCTTTCCACCCCCAGAAAAACCGAAAGAAGATTCCTTGTTCCTTCAATTGTACGCTCGGCTTCCTGAGCAAGACGGTGTCCGCTCCGGCCTGGGTTGGCCCCTTTCTCACTCAGAAAATTTGCCATAGAAGCGTAAACCGCCTCCGGCTTTGGCCAAGATGTAGCCGCATTATCGAAATATATTAAACTTTTATTATTGATAGTTATTCTCCTATAAACCTGGAATAAAGGCTCCTCGCCTTATTTACGTCATCAGTCCCCTGGATAATGGCCCTGCCGTTTTTAAAAATACTTATTTCGTATTTTTCCGAGATGAATTTCATTATGAACCTATTTCCTTCTACCCTGCCTATCCGGCTAAGTTTTTCTTTGAGTTCGACAAAATTTATTTTTTCTTCACCATCGGCACGGGTAATCTGAACGGCATTACGCCCGCAGAGAGTAGTGATCTTCTTGCCTTTATCCGGAGTAAGAAACTCAAACTCCTCCATTCCGCAGCAGCGGCACTTCTCAGATGATTTAACTTCAAAGCTTTCGAAACGCCCCGACCACAGGTCTGCGTATAGAAGTCCTTTTCGCAATTCATTACCGGTCAACAGCTTTATCGCTTCAGCCGCTTCAACAGATGCTATCACTCCCGGAACAGGCGATATAACTCCCGCCGTATCACAGGTGTCAATTTCACCCGGTGGAGGAAGAGTGGGATACAAGCACCTCAAGCATGCCGTTTTTCCGGGAATAATATTCATCGTGTTTCCATACGATGAAACTGCCGCACCGTAAATATAGGGGATCCTGTTTTTCCAGGCATAATCGTTAATAAGCATCCGAACTTCCAGGTTGTCTGTTCCGTCAAGAATCACATTAGCCCCGGATAGATATTTCTCTGCAGTGGCGAAATTTAAATCATCCACTATTCCCTCTATTTCAATTTCGGAATTTATTTCCTTAAGGCGCTCTCTGGCGGCAACTGCCTTGGGAAGGTTTTTCCTGACGTCCTCTTCGGTAAAAAGAACCTGGCGCTGCAGATTCGACAGCTCTACGAAATCCCTGTCTATTAACCTTACATATCCGCAGCCGGAGCGCACAATCTCCTGGCTAACCCTGGATCCCAGGGCACCGCAACCAACAACCACAGCTTTCGAATCCCTGAGGCGGCGCTGCCCCTGTTTTCCTATGGGATTAAACAACTGCTGTCTTATATATCTGTTATTATCTATTGCTCTTACTCCACTATGTCATGGGTAAGGGGCTGGACCCTCACCCCCTTTTCCTTTAAATACCCGATGGCTTTTTCCACTTCGCCTTCCTCTCCTTCGAATTCCAGAACCAGTTCCCCGGTGGTCTCGGTAACCTTTGCCCGGCGAATATTGAAAACAATGTCGTACTTTTTGCTTACCCTGTATATAACCGGCTCCTTTACCTTCTCCTGTGGAAAAATTAAATCTAGCTGTTTTTTTACTCTTTCCATATTAACCTCCCGCTATTGCCGGAAGAATAGTGACTTCTGTTTTATCCTTTACCGGCGTAAACTCACCGTCAAGATGCCTTATATCATTGCCGTCGACGAATATGTTTATAAACCTTCTAAGTTCATTCTCATCGTTTCTTAATCTTTCCTTTATTTCGGGGTGTTTTTTTTCCAAGCCTTTCAGGACATCCCCGACAGTCTTGCCTTCTACAAAAACCTCCTCTTTACCATCCGTAAGTTTTCTTAGGGGTTGTGGTATTTTTACTTTTGTCATTATTATATCTCCTTTGAAGCTGCGCTTCTTCCTATTATTATCCTGCCCATGAACAGGTCTTTTTAAACGATTCAAACGATGGGTTTATTTCCTGAATTTTTGAGACGCTGTTCTCCACCGCTTCCTGGGTTTTAAGTCCATTGCCGGTTATGTATATTACAACCGAACGGTCCGGATTTATTTTCCCGCTTTCAACCAGTTTTTTCAGCACCCCCACCGTTACCCCCCCCGCAGTTTCGGTAAATATACCCTCGGTAGAAGCTAAAAGCTTTATACCCTCTATAATTTCAGTATCTGTGACCGACTCTGCATACCCTCCGGATTTTTTTATAACATTCCAGGCGTAATAGCCGTCCGCGGGGTTGCCGATAGCAAGCGACTTGGCAACGGTCTTAACTTTTACGGGTCTTATAATATCCTCGTCTTTTTTTACAGCTTCGGCTATGGGAGCGGCGCCGGAAGCCTGGGCTCCGAAAAACCTGGTGCCGGCTTCATCAATAACACCCATTTTCTCGAATTCCTTAAAACCTTTATAAATCTTGGTAAGAAGAGACCCCGATGCCATAGGCACAACAACCTGCCGGGGGGCCCTGAAACCAAGCTGCTCTGCCACTTCAAACCCCAGGGTTTTGGACCCTTCGGCATAATAAGGGCGTAAATTTACATTTACAAATCCCCACTTGAAAGCTCCCGCCAGTTCACCGCAAAGCCGGTTAACCTGGTCATAATCTCCCCGCACCCCGACCAGGTGAGGCTGGTATATGCCTGCGCCCAAAACTTTTCCTTTCTCAAGATCCGCAGGAATAAAAACCACTGTCTTCAAACCTGCCTTTTTCCCGTAGGCAGCCACCGAACAGGCCAGGTTACCGGTGGAAGCGCAGGCAACGGTATCAAACCCCAGTTCCCTTGCCCTTGAAACTGCCACGGTAACCACCCTGTCCTTAAATGAAAAAGTAGGGTTTACGGAATCATTTTTTACATAAAGCTCTTTGATTCCCAGCTCTTTTCCAAGATTCTCGGCCCTGACAAGAGGAGTCATCCCCTCTCCGATAGTTACCGGGCTATCGGTATGAACCGGAAGCAGGGGCTTATAGCGCCAGAGACTCAAAGGGCCTTCCGTAATAGACTCTCTTGAAATATCTATACTATTGTAATCATAGACAACTTCCAGAGGCCCGAAACAGTATTCACATACATAAATTGCCTCCGGCGGATATTTTCTGTTACATTCTCTGCATCGCAGATTCCTTAATTTCATTATATATTATCTCCTTTGTAATGTATTTTTCTAAACCACCTTACAATATATTAGTATTTTTGTATGGTTTTAATATAATATAAATTATTTTATTTGTCAAGTATTGCATGCAAGGTCAATAAAAAGAGGAAAACTATTTCTCCTTATTTACAGAACTGGCGGTCCTTCAAAGAAATTATTTTCTACTTTATAAAGGACTTAAACTGGCTCCGGCGCTTATACAGAATAAACACCCCCGCGGCAAAAGAGACAGCAGCAACCCACTGCGTGGGAGTGAAAAAAAGTATATGCACCCCGCGAAAATCGCCCCTTAAAAATTCAACACCAAACCGAAAAGCTCCGTATAATGCCAGATAAAGGGCAAAAACCGAACCACTTTTCATCCGCCGGGCTTTAAGAAAGCGATAGAGCACAAAAGAAATCAACCCTACACCAAAAACAGAATAAAGCTGAGTCGGGTGGACAGGTAATGGAGACTGCGAAATATCTATAAGACCTCGTTTAACCTGATCCAAATGCACATGGCCGCCCCTCGGAAAAACCACACCTATCGGGGATGCGGTAATACGGCCGTAACAGTGGCCTCCCAAAAAACATCCTATCCTTTGAATGGCGTAACCCAGGGCAAGAACTGGAGCGGCAGCATCCGCAGCATCCAGAAATTTAACTTTTCTTTTTTTGGAGGCATATGCCGCCCAGCCAACTCCTCCTAAAAGGCCTCCTGAAAAAACCAGGCCTCCATCCCACAGGGCAAACGCCTGCATTGGACGGTTAATGATTGATTCAAAAGAAATCAATATATAAAAAATCCTTGCCCCTATAACTCCCCATATTACGGCGCCTGTGAAAAGATAGTTTATAAAACCTTCCGGTATATCCCTATACCTGGATGTCTTTATGAGAAAATAGTACCCAACCACCACAACAACAGCCATGATAAACCCATAGCTGTGTACGGTAAAAGGACCTATTGAAAGAATTTCAGGATACATTTATCTACCTCCATAAACGGATACGTATACCTCTGGATTTTATTTATTTCATCTACAACGGAAGCCTAAGCCGTATAAGAGGAGTCACTCCCCTTAGTAGCTTAATATCTGATTTTTCATCGAGCCGGGTCTCAAGAAGACGCAGCTGCAGGCCGAATTCAACATCTTCGGTTACATTATGATAAAAAATGTAGGATATTACACCAGTTATCTCCGTATCGTCCCCCGAAGCCGAAGACCGGGCCACAAATACATCTCCTACTATACCCTTGAGAGCTCTTGCAGCCAGTCCCGCATGAAGGTTGTAAGAAGTATCCCGGTCATTACTTTCGGGAAAAGTAGCTCCCGCCCCAACCCGCAGAACACCAAAAGAAACCGGTATGTTTAAAGTCCCCGTAAGTAACTCCTGCCCCGTATAACCGCTGGCCACTTTCACCCGTGCGGCTGCCGGTTGGGCCGCCGCAACAACTGAAACAGCAAAAACAGCAACGACAACCTTTAAGTTAAATAATTTTTTCATCTTAATTCCTCCTTAATTAATTTTTTCTTTTCTTTCACCAAAACCTGAACCCGCCCCCAGGTTACTTGTTTTTTCCCGAATTCCCGGCAAACTCATCTTTGCACTCCGGACAGCAGAAGAAATACTTTTTTCCATCCTGCTTTCGGTAAGGGGTATCTTCCTCCAAAGTAAAAACATTCTCATCCATAACCGGACAGAGAAGCCTCTTTCCCAGAGAAATCGCATGGTCCTTCGCAGGCTCAGTGCCGCGCATGCCACAGGCCGGACCATCTTCAATCACAGTCTCAGCCAGATACAGATGCTCCCTGGAGCAGTGATGCGCAAAAGCCCTTCCGGCATAAAAACCAGCTACAGCAATCCCCGAAACCACCACATAAATAACTATCTTCCTCATTTTACATATCCTCCTTTTATTTCTACTGCCGGAGTCCTTTTTCCCGTGGAGATGCCAACGCACCAATCGCTTCAATAAGGGCAGTATACTCCAACAAATAAGTGTATGAACTTATTTTTTTGCCCATCACTTATTTCCATCCCAGCGCCTTACGCTTAAAATGCATTCTAAGATGCATATACCCAGCCGCCAGCTCCGGATATGGCTCGGCTATCACCTGTGCCCCCACAAGACCCCGCAGTTCTTCAGCAAAAAAGTCTATAACCGGAGACCGGTTGGCATCCATGTCGTCCGGATCACTGGCTCCTTTTTTTGGAGTGGGTATCGGTACGGGAACCCCCGGGGGGAATCCCTGATGCACACTCACACCTAAAGTGGCAAAGCTCATTCCCGCGCCTATTGCTTTTTCATTGGCCGGTTCTGGCGCCGAATAAAAAAACGGCAGTTCCGGAACCGGAATATCCAGCTCTTTGGATATTTCTATAAACAGACGGTGAGTCCGGGTATTATCCACACAGGCCCCGGTAACCAGAACCGGGGGCAGGGACTTCTCCCTGAGCAGGTTTTTCATCTTTTCCGGCGCTAACTCAGCAGCGGCCGTATCACACAAACCCGCCGAAACCAGAGCATGACCGCAACAGCCCGTTGTTGTAACAAGAAAGCCCCGTTTAACCATCTCCCGGGCTATTGTTACCTGGTTGAGTTCATAAGGAAGCTTTGCAGAAGAGCAGGAAACCAGAGTAACTATACCCTTGACAGACCCGTCCTTCAAAGCCGAGCAAAGTTCCTCAATGCCCCCGAAGCCTTCTATTATAGCTTCTCTAGAAAAACCAGACATAACTTTTGTTTTGTGAGCGGGGATGAAAATGTTGCTCCTGTCCCTTTCCCTATATGCCCTGAGGGCCTCTTCCAGGGCTTTTTGGGCAAGGGAGTTTATCTCCATGTGGTTGTGGGGTAAATGCACGGCGCCTGGAATCCGGTTCTTGTTAGAAGTTGTTATGATTTTAGTCCCGTAACAGTCGGCGACTATTTTCAGTCCGGGTATAACGCACTGCGTATCCACTATCATAGCATCTACTGCGCCGGTGCCGACTATAAGTTCCTGCCCCAGTATGTTACCCAGAGAGGGGACACCGTGTCTGGCCAGCAATTCATGTCCCGTACAGCATACGCCCCCTAACTGTACATTTTTCGCCCCTGCTTCCCTGGCCCTCTTCTTAAACTCCCGGCTTTTTGCTTTTTCAACAATTTTCTCAACAAGAATCGGGGAGTGGCCGTGCAGTATAATATTGAGGTTCTCTTCTTTAAGTATGCCGTAATTAACCTCACCTGTCCTTACTTTAGGCAGACCGAATACCATTTCGGTGGCCAGGTTTGATATATATATACTTCCCCAGCAGTAAGCAAGAGACAGGCGCAGGTCCTGGAAAGCCAGGTTTCTCCAGTCGGTATTTCCGCCAAGTGTGGTCATATGAAGAGCCTCGAATGCCTCGTGGTAAGGCGAGCGGGGCAGTATGCCAAGCTCCTTCCACTTTTCTTTCCGCTCCTTCGGCGCATAGGCCTGAAGAACCCTCATCGTTTTCTCACCGATTCTGGAGAGGTCCTCAAGGAAAAGAAGGGCAACTTTTTCGGCGGCCTTTTCAGTATTCTTTTCCTTCAATCCCAGCTTTTCTGCTGTTTCCCTTACAATTTCTTTGCCCTTCAGGGAATAATCGGTTTCCCCCCGGGCCGTATGCAGCAGAAGTTCGGCGGCTTCACGGGCATGGCTGCCATGTGCGGACGCCCCGGCTGCGAGAGCCCGCAAAAGGTTCCCCATAACTATGCCGTTTTCGTCAAGCCCGCATATACCTCTTTTCCTTTTCCCCGATATGAAGCAGGGGCCCATCAGGCACCTCTGGCAGCATACCCCCCTCATCCCGAACTTGCACTGGGGTTGCTGAGCCTCATATCGATCCAGCCACGTCTCAACCTTTTCATCCTTGAGATGCTGCAAAAGTTCTTTATTTGCCGGGTTTGGCGTCAGTTTTTCAACATCCTCACGCCCCGGTGTTTCAATATTCAGATACTTATATTTATATTTCATTATATACCCTCCATTGCCGTATAATCCTTCTGACTATGAATATAAGAGAGGAGCTCCTCTTCTTTTCTGCGAAACTTTTCCAAAGATGCGCTTCTCGGTTTAGACCAATCAATTTTTTCCATTTTTATAACTTTTCCCGGATTTATTGACATAATAAAAATACTGTCAGCAAGATGAAGAGCCTCCCGGACATTATGAGTGACAAAAAAAACAGTTTTCTTCTTTTCACCAAGTATATCCAGCAGAACACCTTCCAGGCGATAGCGGGTCGGCGCATCCAGAGATCCGAAAGGTTCATCCATAAAAAGAACCTCCGGATCTGCCGCCAGCACCCTGGCCAGGGCCACCCTCTGCTTCATTCCGCCGGAAAGACCGCCGGGACGGCTGTTCTCATAACCCTTAAGGCCCACTGTCTCAATAAGCTTATGAGCCCTTTCTTTTCTGCGAGCGGACTTTACTCCCTTTACCTCCATTGCAAATTCTACATTTCTACTAACCGTTCTCCATGGAAAAAGCCCGAAAAACTGCCACATAAGTACCCTGTCCGGATGAGGACCACTGACGGGCCTATTTCCAATAAGAACTTCTCCCTGCGTAGGAACCTCAAAACCGGCCATTATATTCAGCAGTGTTGTCTTTCCGCATCCCGAAGGTCCAAGTATTACGGCAAATTCCCCTTTCTTAACCTCCAGGTTTATATTCTCTAAAACTCTTTCACTTTCCTTTTTACGGGAAGAATAAAAGACCTTGCTTAATTTTTCAACTTTGATATTCATGTATACTTCTCTTCTTCAAAAACCTCAACAACGTATCCAGCAGAAACCCGATAAAACCTATTATTAATATCCATGCTATTAATTCCGAAAAGGCGAATCTGTCCCTGGTATCCAAAATCATATACCCCAAACCCGAGGTAACCCCCAGCATCTCAGCCGGAACCAGCACTATCCATGCAACCCCCAGAGCAACCCTCAACCCCGTTAATACCTGCGGGATGGAAGCAGGAAGAGCCACCTTTCTCAGTATCTCAAAATTTGTTGCGCCAAAATTTTTTGCTATTTTATACCATTCCGCAGGCACCTCAGACACCCCGTGAGCAGTATTTATCATAATCGGCCATACAGCTGCCACTGCAACCAAAAAAATTACCGAACCATCACCCACCCCCAAAAAAATTATCGCAACCGGCATCCAGGATAAAGGCGAAATCATGCGCAAAAACTGAACACATACCGAGGTGAATCTGTCTATGGTTTTAAAATAACCGGCCATAATTCCGGCTGGCACCCCTGCCGCAAATGCTATTGCCAGGCCCAACCCTACCCTGGTAAGCGATCTGCCAATCTGATTATAGCTGTCCGAAAGACATAGCAGATGATATGCCTCAGCCAGAGCCAGACGGGGCGAAAAGGCCTCCGAAAACTCTGGTCCAAAAGCTCCATACATAGAAGCCAGCTGCCATATCAGCAAAAGGGTTCCCAACCCTATAAAAGGATACAGTTTCTGTTTAATCATACCCTTATTTTCTCCCTTCTCCTATAAGGGGAAGAAGAATCCACGCCGTCAAATTTAGATAAGCCGGTCACCAATTCGGCGCTTTTCTTCACCATCTCATAATTCATAAGCTCTTCTGCCACAGTTGAAGGACTTAATTCCTTCAGGAAAGCAGATTCTCCCTCCAGTTTTGTCTTCTCAAGAAGCATCACAAGTTTTTCTGTATAACTTCTATACTGATACGGTTGAAAAGAGAGCCTCTTAGACTTCCATTCGGGATTTCTTATCGCAGATCCGTACCGGTCAGCACCGTACTTTGTCATAGAATGCAAAACCACACTGTATTCAAAAGGCAAATACCCCTCGCCGTTACGTGAAAGAATCTTTGCCGCTTCTTTTATATTTTCCTGACTCCATAACTGAGCCCGAACTATGGCGTTTACTACCTTTTGAGCCCATTTAGGATGTTTTTCAATATCACTTTCTCTCATTACAGAAACACAGCATGCGTGGTTCTTCCAAACATCACCGGAAAACCTGAGTATTTTCCCTCCCCCGAGCAATTCTCCTACAGCGTTAAATGGCTCGGCTACGATATAACCGTCGATACTGCCTACGCGCAGGGCAGCCGGCATATCTGAAGGCGCCATTACAGCTATGCCTGTCTCATTTCCCCCCACTCTTTCAAAGCCGATTTTCGGCTCTATACCATGATGTCGCAGTATGTACTGGAGTATAACATTATGAATTGAATACCAGTGCGGCACGGCGATTTTCCTTCCCGCCAGGTCTTTTTCGGAGTCTATCCCGCCTCCATTACTAACTGTAAGAGCGGAGTTGTTCATATGATTCCATGCCACAACCTTTACCGGGAATTGCTGGCTGTATTTCATATATACCGGAATAGGCGAAAGCAGGTGTGTAAAATTAAACCTGCCTGCCATGAAGGCCTCAGCAAGGGAAGACCACCCTCTTATAAGAGTAGGACGCGGGGCATCAATACCCTCGTCTGCATAGAATCCCCTGGCGTGAGCTATCAAAAGAGGAGTGGCGTCGGTTATGGGAATATATCCTACATTCAACCGCGGCCAGCCGGATTCATCTTCGCTTATTCTTCCATCCGGTGAACAACCGGAAATAACCTTTCCTCCAACAAAACCCAAACCGGCAAAAGTAGAAAGCTTTAGAAACTGTCTTCTTGTAATATTACAATTTTTCTTCTCCATTTGATCACTCCGTTTTAACTTTCACTACATCCCTCACACCCTTAATCTTTAATACCTTAGTGGTTTAGTAATATTAAAGATATCTTATTCCTTACCTTTTGTCAAGTGTTTTAGAAATCCGGTTAACCTATGAGCAAAAATCTATTCCATATGAAAATAATTTTTTCTTTTTTAAGAAGGATAAAGATTTATTTAATTAATATTAAGGCAGCGAAATGAGCTCAGTATAAAAGCTTTGCCCAGGACCCCATTACTATTTTAAAGGCTTTTATGGCAATTACCTGATTAAAACCGGTTTTTGTTAATTTTTTGAATATGAAGCAATAGGGTTTACTTATTTTGAACTGCCGCCCATTGAGTGAAGATTGATGGTCTTTACGCTTCGTTATATAAAACGATTTTTTCCTGATTCTCCAGGAATTCTCATACTGCTGTGATGAACCAGCCCTGTATTATCACTTTTTTTAAGCTACAATTTAACTTTCCTCAAAAGCTGGGCGTTAAGAGCGACAATGACCGTACTTACCGACATCAAAACAGCGCCTAAAGCCGGAGTTAAAAGTATTCCCCACTTGTATAGGACCCCTGCAGCCAGAGGTATGGCCACAATATTGTATCCTGCCGCCCACCACAGGTTTTGAAGCATCTTTGTATATGTAGCGCGTGAAAGGCTAACTATGCGGGGAAGATCCTGAGGGTCGGACCTTACCAGAACAATATGTCCTGCTTCCACAGCCACATCAGTTCCCGCTCCTATAGCTATCCCCACATCAGCCGTAGCCAGGGCAGGAGCATCATTCACCCCGTCACCCACCATGGCGACCTTCTTTCCCTGCTTCTGAAGCTGCTTCACTTTTGAGGCCTTATCCTCGGGCAAAACCTCAGAGAAGAAAACATCTATCTTCAGCTCTGCGGCCACCGCCTCGGCCACCCCATGGGAATCACCTGTAAGCATGGCTACCTCAACCCCCATTTCCTTAAGCATCCGGACCGCTTCTATGCTTTCATCCCTTACAGCATCGGAAATTGCAAATAAGGCCAGGGCTCTTTTATTTTGAAAGAGAAAAACTATGCTCTCTCCCCCCCGTGAGGCCTCTTCAGCTTCAGCAGCAAGCTCTTCAGGGATATCTGCATCTGAAAAAAGCGCGGGGCCCCCAATGTAGTAACTCTTCCCTCCCAAAACAGCAAAAACCCCCTTTCCTTTCAACGCCCGAAAATCAGAAACAGCAGGAATATCAACCCCCTTCTCCCGGGCAGTCCCTACTATGCCTCTGCCAATTGGATGTTCAGACTCTTTCTCTATTGCCGCTGCAATCGAAAGAGCCTGTTCTTCGGACATATCCCCACTTGTCTCTATATATTTAACCCTGAATTCTCCCAGAGTAAGCGTTCCTGTTTTATCAAATATCACGGTATCCAGCTCCCTTGCCTGCTCCAGCCCTCTGCGGTCACGTACCAGAAGTCCGCTTCGAGCGCCCAGGGTAGTAGATATGGAAACTACCAGGGGAACAGCCAACCCCAGAGCATGCGGACAGGCAATTACTAGAACCGTAACCATTCTTATAATTGAAAAATCAATCGAAGCTCCAAGTATCAGCCATGCCGTCATCGTAATTATACCGGCTCCTGTTGCAACGAAAGTAAGCAGCCGCGCTGCCCGGTCTGCCAGGTGCTGGGTCTGCGACTTCGATTCCTGCGCCTCCATGACAAGCCTCATAATACCCGAAAGCTTTGTGTCCTCACCCGTTTTCATGACCCTCACATGAAGTGAACCGTCACCGTTAATAGTCCCGGCAACCACCTCATCTCCCGGTCTTTTTTTTACGGGCCGGGACTCTCCCGTAATCATGGATTCGTTAACCTCAGTATTCCCCTTTTCCACCCTGCCGTCTGCAGGAATATTTTCCCCCGGTCTAACCTGAACAATATCATCAGTGTTAAGGCTTCCTGCCTCAACCTTCTCTTCTTTTCCATCAACAATTCTGACAGCTGTATCCGGAAGAAGTTTTGCAAGCTTCTGAAGGGTTCCGCTTGCCTGCTGCACGGATTTCATCTCTATCCAGTGGCCCAAAAGCATAATAGTAACCAGGGTAGCCAGCTCCCACCAGATAGCCTGGGCCTGAACTATTCCCAACCTGACAACCCATGAAAATAAAAAAGCAACAGTTATAGCAAGTGATATAAGGGTCATCATTCCCGGAAGACGGTTCTTTAGTTCACTTTTTGCGCTTTTTAGAAAAACCAATCCACCATATAGAAAAACCGCCGTAGCTAATACGGCTGGAATCCAATCCGACAGAAAGAAAACCGGTGCTTCATATCCCAAAAGACCCTGTATGTGTTCGGAAAAATAAACAACAGGAAGAGTAAGAAGAAGAGAAAGCCAGAACTTTGCCCTAAACATATCCGGGCTGTGCCCCGCATGCCTGCCCCCCTCATGGCCGCCGGATTCCTTGTGGGAATGCCGCGATTTTATTTTATGATGTTCTTTTTTCATTAGCTTCCTCTCTTTAATTCAATTAAATACCTAACTATTTGAAATGTATTATATATGAGTAATTTTGTCAAGTTTTAACATCTAGTTTTTTCATTATTGTATTTTTTTCTTTTTTGTGAATCAGAGAAGTGTTTTCTACTTTATTATGAAGCGCAGCACTTCAGAGGGGCACGCGTAATATATCTACTTTTTATTTTGGATTAGTTTCGAGGCTTAACCCAGTATGCCTTTAATTATCAAGTCAGTGGCTTCATCCTCATTAAGACCCCTGCTCATCAGGGTCTGAAGCTGTTTTGAATCAACGCTTCCTATAGCCGCCTCATGCGTTACATGGGCCTTGGGATCCTTAACCTCTACCACCGGTACAGCTTTGGCCCGGGCATTATCCTGTACAATCTCCTTGCAATCCACATGCCCGCGCGCATAAGGTTTCTCAGCTATAATTTCATTATACACATCAGCTGTGGCATTATCCCTGAGTGCCACTCTTGTTGTCAGAACTCCGGTAGAGCCTTCACCTTTGAGATGTCCTGTTTCGCGAATCTTTATAATATCGCCTTTTTTTCCGTCAACCTTAGCCGTCATCTCCATTGTGCTTTCTTTTTCGCATTGAGTACGGTAATCAATGTCTATGAGCCCCACCCGCCCCTTTAAAAGTTCGAAATTCGTTCTGAAAGTTGCATTTTCCTTAAGGTAAACCCTGGCTTCGGGATAGACTTTCACCCCTCCGGTCTCGCTGTGTATATGCCTTTCAGTATATTCATAGCTTGCGCCCTCACCGACAGTTATATCAGCATCCATTACATGTTTAACATCCTTTGCAAACGGAAAGGTGCAGTGAGCAAGTATATTTATGCGGGAGTCTTTGCAAAGGTTTACCTTCAGAATTATTTTCTGCATTCCGGTTTCCGGCATCACCCCGAAACACATATGCACCGGTTTTTCTATTTTCACCCCCTCTTTTAAATTTATTTTTACATCTACACCATCTTCAATTTCACTGGCTTCAACCTGCAATCCGGGAAGGTCCCTTGCCCCCACAACCTCATTTCCGCTTATAAAAAGGTGCGCCACACGGGGATCATCAAGTATATTTTCTTCTTCCCCTGTTGTTTTAATCAGCTCTTTCGTTTTCACGTCAGCGCACATTTTCTGCCTCTCCTATGTAAGGTTCGTTTTTACATTCACACGGCAGGCATTTACCCTCAAAATATGGGATTATCTTTTTGGTAACGCCTTTATCCACAACTTTTCCCCCGCACATCAAAAAGGCATGTTCAGCCTGTTTTAAAACAGCGCTGCTGTGTGTGATAAAAACAACTGTCCGGCCGCTTTCCCTGAGGTAACTTACTGCTTCAAATATTCTGTTAAGCGATTCAATATCTATTCCAGAATCCGGCTCATCCATAATAATCAGCTCAGCATCTCCCGCCATTATTGAAGCCAGCTCCACCTTCTTTCTTTCCCCGCCGCTTAATGTATCATCTACAGCTCTTTTAAGATAATAATCGGGGTCAAGGCCCATTCTTTTAAGCACAGGCTTTATGTCCCTGTCTTTCTTTAATGAAGCTTTTACAAAATCCTCAACAGTGAGTCCTTCATACCTGGCAGGCTCCTGCCAGGCCATAGTGATACCCATCCTGGCTCTCTCATCAACTGAAAGCCCCGTTATATCTTTTCCTTTAAAAAGTATCTCACCGGAAGCCTTCCTGTATTTTTCCAGGCCCATTATGCAATTTGCAAGAGAACTCTTGCCGGCCCCGTTAGGGCCCACAATGGCATGTATACTACCCTCCCACAGCTCAATGTTGAGGCTGTTTATAATAGTGGTATTATTTAGTTCCAGATGTAAATCTTTAACTTGAAGTATTTTGTTATTATTCATAATTCTCAGTGAGGTTATTATAGTTTTATGATTAATCCCCTGTCAAATTACTGTCAATTATACTCTTCCCGAAAAAACTACATTTCTTTTTTTTTATATAAAGAGTAGAATTTCCTATATGTTTCCGGGCTTTTTTCAGCTATTTTCTTCAATAAAAAGTATTCCTGCAATCTCGAAAACCTGATGTGTTTTCTGTAAATATTGAAAACATCCTCATACATCTTTTCGGGCATATTGTTTTTTATCAGCGCCTGAAAACTATAATCGATAGCGCGCCTTACATCACGAATGCGTGAGTACCAATTACTGCGCAGTTTCAGGCTGTCAAAATCACACCATACCAAACCCCCCTCCTTCACAATAACATTACGCGGCTGAGTTGCCCCGAACGTTATATTGTGCTTATGCATTATAGCTATTTCCCTGAAATAAATGTCAAGAAGCGCTAATTTTTCCGCCCATTTTAAATCTGATTTTATTACTTCTTGCAGAGTGCCCCCCGGGGTTTCCTTTGTAACTAATATACTCTCCTGTTTGAAAGGATAGTAGAATTTTTCCAGAACCATAACCGGCTCCACTACTTTGACACCTGTTTTTTTAAGCTCAATAGCCCCGACCATCTTTTTAGAGCCCATGAGCTGAATAGCCTGAACCCCCTGAACCTGTCCTTGAAACGATCTGAATATCGATAACACAGCTTCTTTATATAATAACCTATCCCATCAACCTTTTTATAATAACACGCGCGATGCCTTCTTGGATTAACAACCGGTTTACTTGGTTCAGGTTTTTTAAAGTACTCTGCAAAACATTTCCATCCATATGAAACCCCATCCTCCGGAATTAGGGTTATCATATCACTTGACACTTTCTCTAATTTGTATCCTTCAGGCGCAGGGTAAAAATAATTTTTTATTATGCTTTTCATTTCAGTAAAAATATCATATGTTTAATTCTGATCAAGCGCATTATAACAATTTATATTCGCTAAAAGCAATATTTTACATTATTTTCACAAAAAAAAGGCAATATTTCACCTATTTTTAATGATTAAAGGGTATAATAATTATTATTTAAAGATATTTATTAATC
>Ga0207421_10000618_pt1 | contig 45930 bp, 44 predicted proteins | sample SodLakKL_010_SED_4_FD_187542 | JGI IMG/M metagenome (GOLD analysis project Ga0207421, IMG submission 187542) | Alkaline sediment microbial communities from Lake Tanatar, Kulunda Steppe, Russia - 8KL_010_SED (SPAdes) (version 2) | ecosystem: Environmental > Aquatic > Non-marine Saline and...
AAGACAAAACACGACCTTCCCGATTGGGAGCCCATCACTCCCTGGTAGGGATCATTGATGAAAAACCGCCGGTGCTCTCCGGCGGTTTTTTAGTTGCAACAAAGAAAAGCTTTAGTTATAATTGCAATGCCCTTAAAAGGGTTCTTTTAAAGTGCCCGTAGCTCAGCGGATAGAGCGCTTCCCTGCGGAGGAAGAGGTCAGAGGTTCAAATCCTCTCGGGCACGCCAATATGGCTTTCTCTACCCCCGTTTCCAAAATACCGAACATAGGATCTTCCTATGAAAGCAAACTAAAGAACCTCAAAATAAGAACGGTGGGGGATCTTTTGTATTATTTTCCCTCTCGCTATGAGGACCTTTCCGAAACGACTTCCATTTCCTCCATATACTCGGAAGGAAGATACACTATAAGAGGAAAAATTCTAAGAATAAGTACGGGGAGAACCCTTCGTCGTAGAATACCCTTTTCAGAGATCACAATAAAAGACGGAACAGGAGAAATGAAGGCTGTTTTCTTGAATCAACCCTATCTTGCAAAAAACCTAAAAGAAGGAGAAGAATTGTTGCTTTCCGGAAAAGCAAGTTATTCAAGAGAGGGAGTGCAGTTTGTTAACCCCTACTACGAAAGAACAAAAGGAATGTATGCAGATATCGGCATAACTCCCGTTTATCCTGAAACAAAAGGATTGTCATCGCGATGGTTAAGATCGATCATAGCGCCGCTTTTAAAAACTTTGGAATCAAAAATCCAAGAAACACTTCCCAAGGAGGTAATAAAAAAGAAGCAGTTATACACCCTTGAAGAAGCATTAAAGGAAATACACTTCCCAAGATCCTGGGATTCACTTAAAAAAGCGCAAGAAAGGCTTTCTTTTGAAAGGATATTCTTGTTGCAGCTTTTTCTTGTAAAGCAAAAAATGGTCCTTGGAAAAAGAAAGAGTGTTCCCGTAGACATAAAGATAAAAGAAATACAAAAACTTGTTTCCGATCTTCCTTTTGACTTGACAAACGCTCAAAAAAAAGCGGCTTGGCAAATAATAAAGGATTTGGAGAAAGACTTTCCCATGAACAGACTTCTTGAGGGAGATGTAGGCTCCGGAAAAACAGTTGTGGCAATAATAGCAGCTCTTTCGGTTATAAAAGGCGGCTATCAAGTAGCATTCATGGCCCCCACGGGAGTGCTCTCGCGACAACACTTTGATGAGATCTCAAAACTTCTCTGGAGATTTAAAATCGATGTAGGGCTGCTTACCGGAAAAAAGGATAAATTGCGATCAAATAAACTGAAAGGTGATACATTGGAAATATCAAGAAAGAAACTTGTCGAGAAGGTAAAAAAAGGAGAATTGAGTCTGCTCGTGGGAACTCATGCTCTTATTCAAGAAGAAGTAAAATTCAAGAACTTGGGACTTGTTGTCTTGGATGAACAACACCGTTTCGGCGTGGAACAGAGATCAAAACTATGTCTCAAAGATGACGGTCGAGTCCCTCACCTTCTTTCCATGACAGCCACTCCCATTCCAAGAACACTTACTCTTACTGTCTATGGCGACCTGGATCTTTCCGTGATAAATGAACTACCAAAAGAGAGAAAAAAAGTGATAACTCGAATCATATCTCCCAAAAAAAGAAAAGAAGCTTACCACTTCATAGGGAAAGAGATCGAGAAAGGAAGGCAAGCTTTCTTTATCTGTCCACGAATAGAGGAATCCGAGGACAATGAATCGCCATGGGCGGGATTAAAATCCGTGGAAAAGGAAAAAGAAAGGCTTGACGAAGAGGTTTTTCCGGACCTCAGAGTGGAATTGCTTCACGGTAAAATGAAGTCCACGGAAAAAGAGAAAGTAATGAAGGATTTTAAAAGCAAAAAGATAGATATTCTTGTTTCCACCTCTGTAATCGAAGTTGGAATAGATATAAAGAACGCGAGTGTAATGGTAATAGAGGGAGCTGAGATGTTCGGTCTTTCCCAACTTCATCAGTTCAGAGGAAGAGTGGGAAGGGGAGAGTTTCAATCTTATTGCTTTTTATTCACAAGCTCCCACACCGGAAGAACAAAAGAGAGATTGAAAGCTCTCCTGGAATCAGATAACGGTTTTCAACTTGCCGAAAAAGATCTGGAGATCCGCGGACCCGGAGATTTCGTAGGAAAAAGACAGTGGGGATCCCCCGATTTTACCATGGAAGCACTGAAGGACAGAGAACTAGTAGAAGAAGCAAGAAGCGAAGCAAAGGAGGTACTCTCTCAAGACCCCGAACTTAAAGAACACCATCTTTTAAAAAGAAGAGTGGACTCTCTTGAGAAGAAGTTCCATCTTGAGTAGCCGGGTATATTTCTATAAAAAAGAACGGAGAATTATCTCCGCTCTTCTTGGTGACCCCGAGGGGATTTGAACCCCTGCTACCAGGATGAAAACCTGGCGTCCTAGGCCAGACTAGACGACGGGGCCTCAGTTTCAAAAAAACTTAATAATAAAGATATTCAAATCATTTAAGTTGTCAAGGCAAAAACAAAAGAATATTGTTTTTTGACCAAGTAGGATTATAATATAACCCATAAAAAAATGCAATATCCAAATTATGATAATTTTAAGCATTGAAACTTCATGCGATGATACGGGGGTGGCCATTCTGGAAAAAAGCGAAAAAGGAATACGAACATTGGCCAGTATTGTTTCCTCGCAAGATGAGATCCATAAAAAGTGGGGAGGAGTTTATCCCTCGGAAGCAAAAAGAGAACATCAAAAAAATCTCGTCCCGACACTAAAAGAAGCCTTAAAAAAAGCGGGGTTACTTGAAAAAGGAAAAACAACAATTCCCGAGAATCTGGAAAGCTTTTTTGAGAAGGAAAAATTGTTGCATGAGGATCTTTGCGACTTCCTTCAAGGTCATTCCTTGAAAGGAAAAATAGATAAAATAGCGGTGACCGTAGGGCCGGGATTAGAGCCTTGCTTGTGGGTAGGGATCAACTTTGCCAAGGCACTCGCTTTGTGTCTGGGCACTCCCATCGTCCCAGTGAACCACATAAAGGCCCACATCCTTTTCTTTTTGCTTGATAGAAAGAAAATCCATTTTCCGGCTGTATCACTTATTGTAAGTGGAGGTCACACGGAGATCATTCTCATGGAATCTCTTTATTCTTTTTCTCTTATCGGAAAGACAAGAGATGATGCTGCCGGAGAATGTTTCGACAAAGCCGCAAGAATATTGGGGCTCGGTTATCCGGGAGGACCGGCCATAGCTGAAAAAGCGAATAAAAAGAGAGTGCAGAGAGAGAAAACACCAAGCAAGAAGGAAAAAATCTTCTCTATTGACCTCCCTCGTCCCATGATGAAAGCAAGGAATTATGATCTAAGCTTTTCGGGACTAAAAACGGCCGTATTATATGATCACCTTAAAAGAAGTGAAAAAATAAAAAGAGAGGAGGAGTATATTATGGAAATGTCAGAAGAGATAGAAGAAGCGATCACCGATGTCCTTGTTTCAAAGCTGGAAAAAGCAATAAAAGAATATGATGCGAGAACATTGCTTTTGGGAGGAGGAGTGACCGCCAACAGAACACTTCAAAAAAAAGTAAAAGCATTGAAAGAAAAATTCCCCGAGTTAGCGATAATACTTCCATCCTTGCATCTTTCCACCGATAATGCGGAAATGGTGGGAATAGCAGCAACAGTAGAAGAAGAGAGAGATCCGGAAATAATAAAGGCTAATGCAAACTTAAAGATATATGATACAATGGCAAGCAATACAAAATGATCGGAAAAAAGAAAGCTATTTTTCTCCTTTTTAGTTCCTGATGAAAAAGAACCATGAAAATACCTAAAAATTACAATCACAAAGAGACCGAAGACAAAATATACGCAAAATGGGAAAAAGAGCGCCTTTTTAAACCGGAAACAAGCATTGAAAAAGGAAAAGCATCTCATGATTCCCCCTATTTCTCCATGGTGCTTCCTCCTCCCAATGTAACCGGAATTCTTCACATGGGTCACGCCCTCGGAATTACCATAGAAGATATCTTGGCTCGCTTTCATAGAATGAAGGGTTATAAAACTCTTTGGATACCGGGGACCGACCATGCCGCCATTGCCACTCAATCAAAAGTGGAGTCCATTTTGCAAAAGGAAGAAGGGAAAAACCGCCATCAATTAGGAAAGAAAAAGTTCCTGGAAAAAGTGAACTCCTTTGCCAGTGAAAGCCATGATACCATTGTAAAACAAGTGAGAAAAATGGGTGCTTCAGTGGATTGGGAAAGAGAGGCCTACACCTTGGACGAAAAGAGAAACAGAGCAGTAAAGACCGCTTTTAAGAGGTTGCATGACATGGGTCTCATATACAAGGGAATGAGAATAGTGAATTGGGACCCCAGGGGGCAAACAACCGTTTCGGATGACGAAGTGAACTACGAAGAAGCCAAGGGGAAACTTTATACTTTTTATTACGACAAGGATTTTCCCATCCCCATTGCCACTACAAGACCCGAAACAAAGCTGGGAGATACCGCAGTGGCTGTAAATCCCGGCGATAAACGTTATAAAGAATATATCGGAAAAGAATATAAAGTAAATTTCGCGGGAGAGTCTCTTTCTATAAAAATAGTGGGCGACGAGGAGATAGATCCCGAATTTGGAACCGGAGCAGTGGGAGTGACTCCCGCGCATAGTTTCACGGACTGGGAGATAGCGGAAAGACATGGTGTAAGTATCAAACAAATCATCAATGAAAAGGGAGAGATTAGCATTCAAGATTCAGAGTTCAACGGAAAGGAGATAAGTAAGGCAAGAGAAGAAATAGTAGAGAAGCTAAAGGAAAAAGACCTTCTTGTAAAAGAAGAATTCATAACTCAAAATATCGCAAAAGCGGAACGCACAGACGGAACAATAGAGCCACTCCCCAAGATGCAGTGGTTTATAAACGTTAACAAAAAATTCGTCTTTCCTCATTCCTCTCTCCCTTTTATCAAGAAAGGAGAGAAGATAACTCTCAAGAAATTAATGGAGCTTTCCGTAAAAGAAGGATGCATATCTCTTGTTCCCAAAAAATTCGAAAAGACTTACTTCCATTGGATAAATAACTTACGGGACTGGTGTATAAGCAGGCAAATATGGTTTGGCCACCATATTCCAGCTTATTATTGCAAGAAGGAAGGTCGCAAAATACATCAAAATGATGCAAAGAACAATTTTTACATAAGCATAGAAGCGCCGGAAAAATGCCCTTTTTGCGGAGAGTGTGAAATGGTGCAGGATTCCGACACCCTAGACACTTGGTTCTCCTCCGGTCTTTGGACCTTCTCTACTCTCGGATGGCCCGAGGAATCAAAAGAGCTCATGAACTATCACCCCACTACCGTGCTTGAGACAGGGCATGACATACTTTTCTTTTGGGTGGCAAGAATGATACTCATGACAACATCTCTCATAGGAGAAATACCCTTCCGATATGTTTATCTTCACGGAATAGTAAGAGATGAGAGGGGAAGAAAAATGAGTAAGTCTATCGGTAATATAATGGACCCCATAGAGGTTTCGGATATATACGGAACCGATGCGTTACGCATGTCACTCGTAATAGGATCTGCACCGGGAAACGACGTCAAAATATCAGAAGATAAAATAAAAGCGCAAAAACATTTCGCAAACAAGATATGGAACGCCACACGCTTTGTCGTTTCCGTGATGCCTGAAGAAAAAAAGGAATTGGATAAAATAATCGCCGGAGAGACAATTCTTCTTGATAATGAGAAGAAACATCAAGAAGATTTAAAGAAACATATCAAGGAGGTCACAAGACACATGGAGAACTTTCGCATTTACTTGGCGGCAGAAAAGCTTTACCAATATTTTTGGCACAATTTTGCGGATATAATCATTGAAGAGAGTAAAGAAAGTATCTACAAAGGGAGAGAAGAAGAGCGCATGTCAGCCCTTCAGAACCTCTATCTTCATCTGACCAAACAATTAAAGCTCTTGCATCCTTTTATGCCTTATGTTACCGAGGAGATATGGTCAATGATCCCAAGATCAAAAGAAAGCGAGAATTATATAATGATTGAAGACTGGCCAAAAAACTAAGGATCCGCACTCTTGTCTTTTAAAAGGTATGGTGCTATCTTAAAGTATGAGCAAAAACATGAAAAATAAAGAAAAAAAATGGAGAACGGAAAAGGTGAAGAATAACAAGGAAGCGCCCGAGGAGAATCAAGAGTCAAAAACCGAAGGAAAGAAAAAGGAAAAATCATGGGTAAGAAACGAAGGAAAGCTTGCCGTTGATATTTATGAAACCGAAAAAGATGTCGTTATACAAGCACCAGTTGCCGGAGTAAAGAAAAATGACCTCGAGATCGTAACGGAAAAGGACATGGTCGTAATAAAAGGAAAAAGAGAAAGGCCGGAAAAGGATGAGATAAAAAATTTCTACACCGAGGAGTGCTTTTTCGGAGAATTCAAAAGAGAGGTTATTTTGCCCGAAGAGACCGACCCGTCAAGAATAGAAGCCGATATGGAAGATGGGGTTCTTACAATAAGGGCTCCCAAGATCGAGAAAGAGAAGAAAAGAAAAATTGACGTTTAACTCTCTGTTTAAACCAAAAAAAGGACCCGCGGAATGCGGGTTCTTTTAGTATATACAAGAAAAAGGTGCCCGGGGTGGGACTCGAACCCACACGCCACACGGACACAGCGTCCTAAACGCTGCGCGTCTGCCAATTCCGCCACCCGGGCGATTCATCATCCAATTGCAAAATAAAGCAACAAAACATCCCGATAAGAACGGGATGCTTTTTGCAAGACCTTCTTTTTTCCTTGTGTGGGCTTACTGCCCTAACTGAAGGAACGCTTCTACCAAAGACACCGCTCCCCAGGCAAGTAACATCACAACAATACCTATCAACGCATACTTCACAAAATCCTTCGCTTTTCCGACCTGCTCCTCGCTTCCTCCTGCAGTAACAAACAAGAATCCGGCATAGAGCAAGAAACCAACCACTACTATTATCATGATTCCCCATATCCATTCAATAAGGCTCTCTAAAAGATTCTCTATGTCCTCCGGGCTCTCTATATGTCCTCTCCACCCCTCGGGAGTGGTAACATCCGGTTGGCCCACGGCAACCATGGGAGCAACAAGCACCCCGACCAACAATAAAATTATAGCTATTTTTTTCATCTTTCGTTTTTATTTTGTTCCTTGCGACCTTTTTCGGCAAAAATTTCTATTAATGGAATGATAAACAATTTTTCCGCAGGGGTCAATGATAGATCACTGAAGTATTACGAAAAAAAATTGAACAAATAATTATAATAATCCGGATCGAGGAAATCCTTCATAAGAGAACTGACTCCCCAACCGAGAAGCGCAACAGCAAGACCGATAAGCCCATACATCACCATCTTATTGGCAGTAGTGAATTTGTCGGGGTTTCCGGCGGCCGTATAATAAGTAAAACCTGCATAAATAAAGACAAGTACCGTTATAAGCAGAAATATCCTCCAAACGAATTCCGTTAAATTAATGATAACATCAATAACATCTTGCCCTTCCCCTATCAGAACTCCGTTATTTGCGATCGCAAAAAAGGGAATTCCAAGAATGAAAAGGGTTGCTAATCCCCAAATTCCTCTTCTTAAAGTTTTTTTTCTCTTGTAGTCCTCCTTGAGTATTTTCATTTAATTTAGAAGAACATCTTCAATAACATAAATAATTCCCTCGGCGACAATTATGATCCCCAGTCCGACAATTCCCCATTTTACAGCGTCCGCAGCCTTTTTCGCCTTATCCGGGTCTCCAGTGGAAAAATAATACTGAAGACCGGCATAAATAAACACCAGCGGAGTAAGAACAATGGCCACCCGACCAATGAAATTCACGATAGCAGTAACAAGCTCGGGCAAGGTGCTGTATTGCCCTCCCAAGGGGTCAAGAGGCGAACCAAGGGCAAAAAAGGGAATTGCGAAAAGCAAAAAGAAAAGAGTGGAAAATATGACTTTTTTCTTATTTTTTTTCATAAATCCTTCCGAAGTGATCCTTTCCGGCATCAACTTCTCTTAAAAGTTTAAAGCCCTCGTTTTCCGCTCCCTCTTTTATCTTTTCCTCGGCCTTATCATTCTCCATTTTCCAATCAACCACGAACAATTGTCCTCCGTCCCTTAGCACCCTATAAGCTTCTTTTAATACAGCTTCTTTGTCATCGGCTTGAAAAAGTATATTGGACACTATTACAAGGTCAAAGAAGTTTTCTTGAAGCTCCGTCCCCTTTTCAAGATCGGCCCTCAGGGTGCGAATGTTGTAAACCTTTTCAAGTTCCGCCCTGCTTCTTAGTGCGGAAAGTGCTTCGCTCAAAATATCTATTGCGTATATTTTGGCATCTTTGCACTTTTTTGCAAGAGGAATGGTGATCCCTCCTGCTCCACACCCGAAATCGGCAACACTCATTTCCTCCTTTGAAGGAATCTCCCTTATAATCTTTTCGGGAGCCAGAAAATCATCCATATTTTTGCTTATTTATCATATGCAAATGACCGAGGCAAGTTTATCCCCTTTGTCCATCTTCATAAGTCTCACTCCTTGAGTGAGTCTTGATTGTTCAGGAATATTCTTGATCTTCATTCTTATCACTTTTCCTTTGCGAGATATAGCTATAAGATCGTTCTCTTCGGTTATCATTCTAAGAGATATGGTGTTACCGATCTTCTCGGTGTTCTTTACCGTCTTGACTCCTACTCCACCTCTTTTTTGAGCCTTGTATTTCTTGGCCTTTATCTTTTTTCCATAGCCGTTCTCTGTCATAACAAGAAGGTTCGCCTTTGCCAGCTCCTCTTTTCTGATTATCGTCACATCGGCCACCTGATCTCCTTTACGAAGGTTCACCCCTTTTACTCCCCCTGCCTGCCTACCCATTGCACGGACATCCTTTTCTCCAAAACGTATCAATTGCCCTTTTTTGGTGGCAATTGCCACTTCATCCTCTCCGGAGGTCTTCCTGACCCTGCAAACCTCATCTCCTTTTCTTAAAGTAATGGCAATAAGCCCGGATCTGCGAATATTGGTGAACTTTTTAAAAGGAGTTTTCTTTATTATTCCGTTTTTGGTCGTGATAACCAAATTCTTCTTTTCTTTCAATTCGTCTTTTTCAAGGGGGATAACGGTAAGAACCTTTTCCTCGGGAGATATTTCCAAGAAATTAAGAAGCCCTCTTCCGCGCGTGGCTCTTGCGCCCTCGGGAACCTGATAAACAGGGACTCTGAACACTTTTCCGCTATCGGTAAAGAAAAGTAAGAAGTCGTGGGTCATTGCTTCTATGAAGTGTTCCACCACATCATCTTGCCCCGTTTTCATTCCAAGCATTCCCTTTCCTCCTCTCTGCTGAGCTTTATAAGTGGAGGGGTTAACCCTTTTGATATATCCTCCTTGCGTAACAGTAACTATCGTAGGTTCTTGGGGGATGAGATCAAGATCATCCGTTTTTTTCAATTTCTCTTCATAAACTTTTGTTCTTCTTTCGTCACGAAAACCATCCTTTATTTCAAGAAGTTCTTTCTTTACAACCTTTCTTATATTCTCTCTGCTGCTCAGTATCTCCGTTAACTTCTCTATGAGGGCTTTCTTTTCTTCCAGTTCCTTTTCTATTTCCTCCCTTTCCAGTTTTGCAAGCTTTTGAAGCTTCATTTCCAAGATAGCGTCCGCCTGAATCTCCGTGAATTTGAAATTCTTAATAAGATTCTTCTTCGCATTCTCCCTGTTTTCCGATGCTTTGATCGTTCTTATCACTTCATCTATATCAGAAAGCGCCTTGTATAATCCTTCCAAGATATGAGCTCTTTCCTTGGCTTTTTGCAGGTCAAACTTAGTCCTTCTTGTTACCACTTCCTCTCGGTGGTCAATATAGTATTGCAAGAGTTCTGCAAGCCCCATCACTCGAGGCTGTATCCCGTCAACAAGAGCAAGCATATTAACATGAAATGTGTCCTGAAGAGAGGAAAAACTATAAAGTCTGTTCAGTATCTTCTTGGGATAAGCTCCCGTTTTCAAATCCAAAACGATTCGCATCCCCTCTCTGTCCGATTCATCTCTTATGTCCTTCACGCCGTCAAGCTTCTTCTTTTGCACAAGCTTCGCAAAATCTTCTACAAGCTTTGATTTTCTAACTCTATAAGGTATCTCTGTGATAATTATTTGACTCTTCCCTTTCTTTTCCACTATCTCCGCTTTACCTCTTACGGTTATAGAGCCTTTTCCTTGAGAATAAGCCGAAACGATCGCTTCTTTGTCGTATATCTCCCCTCCCGTGGGAAAGTCAGGACCTTTTACGAATTGAAGTAAATCCTCCGTATCTGCTTCGGGGTTCTCTATGAGGTAAGAGCAAGCATCAACAACCTCCCCAAGGTTGTGAGGCGGCACATTGGTAGCCATCCCCACTGCTATTCCCAAAGAACCGTTAAGCAATAGCTGAGGAACGGGAGAGGGTAATACTTTGGGTTCTTTCCTGGTTCCGTCGTAATTTGACACTACGTCAACCGTCCCTTTCTGAATATCATTTAGCATTACCTCTCCTATTTTAGAAAGACGAGCTTCTGAGTAGCGCATTGCTGAGGGAGGGTCTCCGTCAATGGATCCGAAATTTCCTTGACCTTGTACCAACGGATAGCGCATTGAAAAATCTTGCGCCATAAGAACCAAAGAGTTATATACCGCCATATCTCCGTGAGGGTGGTAGCGAGCAAGTGTAGTACCCACTACGCTTGCCGACTTTCTGAATTTTGCAGAAGGAGTCACGCCATCCTCTTTCATTGTATAAAGAATTCTTCTGTGAACCGGCTTCAATCCGTCTCGAACATCGGGAAGAGCTCTTCCCACAATAACCGACATCGCATAATCCATATAGGATTCCTTCATTTCTTCCGTTATGCTGCGGGGTCTTACATATCCAATATCAGCTCCAAGCTCCTTCTTGTTTTTATCTTCTTCTTTCATCATTTTTTTAAAATTATCTTAAGATCAAGAAAACCTAATAATTCATTTTGCCTGAGGAGCAAGAGGTACCACCCTCATCTCACCTGAAGGAAGATCCTTTTCTTGAATTGCCAATTTCTCTTCCCGAGAAACCCCTTTTTCTCCTATTGCTTTTAAAAACTGTTCCAAGTCTTCAATTTCTATATTTAGTCCCTCTACTTTATAGTGCATAGGTATAACGACCCTAGGCTCTATTTGAGAGATCACTTTTGTAGCCCCCTTCCCGTCTATTGTATACACCCCTCCGACAGGAACCATTAAAATGTCCACTTCTCCTATGCTCTCAAGTTGCTTACTGGTAAGTTCTTCTTGTCCAAAATCTCCCATATGACAAACTCTCATCCCTTCTCCCTCGATAACATAGATTGTATTCGCCCCTCTTTCGCTCCCCTCGCTATTATCATGAAAAGAGTGGATGCCCTTTATAAAAATGTCATTCAGTTCATATTCTCCCGGAGAATCAATTGTGAACGGCTCCTTTTTAAAAGCATTCCTGTTTGAGTGATCGAAATGATCATGAGTAATAAGAAGAATATTAGCTTCCATCTTAGGAAGCTTTAATCCGGTTCTTTCGTCAAAGGGATCAACGACCAAAGAGGTCCACTGTTTTGATTTTTTTTGTCCCTGCGCAGTTATTTTGAAGCAGGATTGTCCGTACCAAACAATATTCATAGAAGATAGAAGAATCTTACCTTTATACTTATGCTGTAGCTTTACTTTAAATATATAACGAGAATTCCCCTGCTCACTTTACCCATTCATTCTTCCGGCCCCCAAAAACGCGCAGTGTAAGAAAAACTACTAAAGCCAAGCTCTTGTCATTTTATCACTGCCCTTGAAAAAATCAAGAAATTGTGTAGAATAAGAGGGCCATGAAAGAACAACTAAAAGAAAAAAATCTTCTTGAGATCCCTAAAGAGGGGGAGATCGTAGAAGGAGAAATAATAGGAAAAGGAAGAGCATCCGCTTTTGTTGACCTGGGTGCTTTCGGTACAGGGGTGATCTATGGCCGCGAATTCCACGCTGCAAAAGATGAATTAAAGGATCTAGAGGACGGCGATGTGATCCCTGTAAAAATAGTGTCCTTGGATTCCAAGGATGCAGGAGGTTATGTAGAGTGCTCCCGCATTCAAGCCAAAAAAGAAATGGCGTGGGAAACTCTCGAAAAACAAAAAGAGAATGAAGAACCTATTACGGTCAAGATAGAAGGAGCAAACAAAGGAGGTCTTCTTGCTAAGATCTCCGGAATACCATCCTTTATTCCTTCTTCTCAACTTTCTCCGGAAAACTATCCGCGAGTAGAAGGAGGGGATTCCGCAAAAGTTCTCAAAGAACTTCAAAAATTTATTGGAAAGAAAATGGAAGTCCGGATCCTTGATCTTTCAAAAGAAAAAGAGAAGATCATTCTTTCAGAGAAAGCAAAGAACGAAGAAGAGGAGCAGGCATCGCTTGATTCTTACAGTGAAGGCGATGTAGTGGACGGAACAGTGACCGGAATAGTTGATTTCGGAGCCTTCGTTAGACTGGAAGACGGAGTAGAAGGACTTATTCATATATCTGAAATGGATTGGAGTCTCGTGGAGGATCCGAGAAACATATTGAAAGAAGGAGAGAAGGTGCAAGCAAAGATCATTAACATTGCAAACGGGAAGCTGTTCCTTTCTTTGAAAGCATTAAAGAAAGATCCTTGGAAAGAACTGGAGAAGAATCATAAAGAAGGTGACATTATCAAAGGGGTTGTCTCGAAGTTCGTTTCTTTCGGAGTTTTTGTGGAGGTTGAAGGGGGAATTCAGGGGTTATGCCATATTTCAGAATTCCAATCAAGAGAAAAAGCGGAAGAAGTTCTGGAAATAGGCAAGACATACGACTTTAAGATACTTTCTCTTAATGCCTCCGATCACAGATTAAGCCTCAGAGTGGTGGAAAAATAGTTTTCGTGTTATAAGTGACATTGATCCCGTCGCGGGAAGCTTTCTTCTCGCGGCTTATTCTTTTGTAAATTGACTGCCCCACCTTTTCTTATTATAATGCAGTGTAGTCATCTCTTTTGCTCAGGGCATCTTTTTTTGATAAAATCTCTCCGTAGCTCAACTGGATAGAGCGGCTGCCTTCTAAGCAGCAGGTTGGAGGTTCGAGTCCTCCCGGAGAGGCAAGTTTTCAGAGAGTCAATATGGCGGCCGTAGCTTAACGGTAAAGCACTCGGTTGTGGTCCGAGAGCATGCGGGTTCAAGTCCCGTCGGTCGCCCTTTCTAGTGTTCAAAAAAAAGCAAATTGAAATAATGCCCGTCTTCCTGTAAGACATGTGCTCCCCGTAGCTTAACAGGATAAAGCAACTCCCTCCTAAGGAGTAGATCTAGGTTCGAGTCCTGGCGGGGAGAATATATCTAACAGGATGAAGGGCAAGATGCAATAATTATCAACAAGAGGGTTTCATAAAAATATTAAACACTGTAAAAATGAAAAATTTTTCCAAGAAATCGTTGAAAAAAAGTTTTAGCAAAAATATCATCTCCTTTGTTCTTCTTCTTTTTGCGGTGGTTCTTCTTTTCGCCCTTGTTGCCTCCGAGTCCTTCCGAGAAGTTGAAGAGATAACTTTAAACAGGCTTGCAAGGGAAATAAACAGAGAAAATGTGGAAAAAATAGAAGTTGTGGGATCAACAATAAACATCGTTTTTGATGATGAGACGCTTGGAATGGCAAAAAGAGAACCGGATATTTCACTTTTTGAGTCCCTACGTAATTGGGGGGCAGAAGAAAGCAAGATAAGAGATGTGGAAATAAATTATGAGGAAGAGCAAGATTGGTCCTTTATGCTGACTCTTTTAATAATTGCTCTCCCTCTTGTTATTCTTCTTTATATTTTTCGCTCCATGTTCAAGCAGGCAAAAGGAGGAGCGATGCAAGCACTGGATTTTTCAAAGACAAGAGCACGTGTTTTCGGGGAAGAAGGATCTCCCAAAGCAGGTATAACCTTTAACGATGTAGCAGGACAAGAAGAAGCAAAAGAAGAATTAAAAGAAATAGTTGAGTTCTTAAAGAACCCTAAAAGATTCTTGGGTCTTGGAGCTCGGATACCAAAAGGGGTGCTTCTTACAGGATCGCCGGGAACAGGAAAAACTCTTATGGCAAGAGCAGTTGCAGGAGAAGCAAATGTTCCCTTTTTTGAGATCTCAGGCTCGGAATTCATTGAGTTGTTTGTGGGAGTGGGAAGTGGAAGAGTGAGAGATCTCTTTTCCAAAGCAAAGAAAAAACAGCCTTGTATTGTTTATATAGATGAACTGGATGCAATAGGAAGAGCAAGAGGAGCAGGGCTGGGAGGAGGACACGATGAAAGAGAGCAAACCTTGAACCAGATCCTTTCTGAAATGGACGGTTTCGCTCAAGACTCGAAGATAGTAGTACTTGCAAGCACTAACCGTCCCGATGTTCTAGATCCCGCCCTTTTGCGCCCGGGAAGATTTGATAGAAAAATAATTCTCAACCTTCCTGATAAAAAGGCGAGAAAAAACATTCTAAAGCTTAATGTGAAAGGAAAACCTCTTTCCACTAGCGTGAAGCTTCAAGAGATAGCTGAACGAACACCGGGTTTCTCAGGAGCCGATATTGCGAATCTGGCAAATGAAGCGGCACTGCTCGCAGCAAGAAAGAAAAAGAAGAAGATAAGCCAAAAAGAATTACTGGAAGCAATTGAAAAGGTTTTGCTTGGTCCCGAAAGAAAAAGTTATGCCATGAGTAAAAAGGAAAAAGAGCTCAGTGCCTACCATGAGGCAGGCCATGCAATAGTATCCTCTTTTCTCCCCGACACAGAACCCGTAAGGAAAATATCAATTGTAGCAAGGGGACAAACCGGGGGTTACACCATAAAAATACCCTCTGAAGAAACCAAGATAAAGAGAAAATCGGAGTTTCTTTCAGAGATGGCTGTGCTGCTGGGAGGATATATTGCCGAAAAGGAAGTTTTTGGTGAAGTTTCAACCGGAGCTGCAAACGATCTTGAAAGAGCATCCGCTTACGCTCGCAAACTTGTAAAGGAATTCGGTATGTCCTCTTTGGGTCCAATACACTTCAAAGGAGAAAAAGGTCATGTTTTCCTTGGAAAAGAAATGGGGGAAGAGAAAAACTACTCCGAAGACACGGCAGCAAAAATAGACAAAGAAATATCATCCTTTATAAACGAAGCTGCGCAAAAAGCGGAAAAAGTTGTTAAAGAGAAAAGAGATTTGATCGAAAAGGTGGTGAAAGAGCTACTTGAAAAAGAAACTCTTGAAAGAGATACTTACGAGAACATCATTGGCAAGAAGAGTAGCTCGGAAAGCAAGAGTCCCAAAAAGAAAGAGAGCAAAGGAGAAAAAAAGAAAAAGTAAGAAAGCGAGAATCTCCCCAGGGGGTGGAAAAAATCGCTTTTTGTGTTACAATAGAAACGCTTTGAAAAGATAGGGCGCATAGCTCAGTCGGTGAGAGCGTGGTCCTTATAAGGCCAAGGTCCCTGGTTCGAGTCCAGGTGCGCCCACAAACAAAGCACCTTTATTAGAAAGGGACGCGTAGCTCAGTTGGCTAGAGCGCTACCTTGACGTGGTAGAGGTCCCTGGTTCGAGTCCAGGCGCGTCCACAATACGCCAATGCGTAGAAATGATTGCCACAAGAATCATGGTGGAAATAATTCATGAGGATAAGCACCTTATAGCAGTAAACAAACCACCGGGAATGGTAGTTTTTCATGAGAATGACACTGCCGTAAGAAAGGAAAGTCTTTCCTTCTTGTTATCCAAGAGATATCCGGAACTCAGAAGCTTGAATCACCCTAGAAATGGCGCGGTACATAGACTGGACAAAGATACTTCGGGAATCGTTCTTTTTGCAAGAGATGAGGATTCATTTTTCTTTTTACAAAAAGAATTCTTAAAGAGAAGAGCGAAAAAGAAATACCTTGCACTGGTCTTTAAAAGAATGAAAAAAGAAGAGGGAAGAATCGAGATGTTGATGCAAAGATCCAAAAAGGATAGAAGAAAACAAGCTCCGGGAGGGAAAAGAGGAAGAAGATCGCTCACATTATTCAAGGTAATAGAAAGATTCAACGACTTTACCCTTCTTGAGGTTATTCCTGTTACAGGAAGAAAACATCAAATAAGATGCCATCTTTCCTTTACGGGACATCCGGTGGTGGGAGATAGACTTTACCGCTTTAAGGACCAGCAGGATCCCGAAGACCTTAAAAGACAATTCCTGCATGCCGGATTATTGAAGATAAGAACCCCGGACGGAGTAAAAACTTTTAAAGCTCCACTTTCTCAGGACCTGAGAAAAATACTTTGGAAACTAAAAGATCAAAGATCAAATTAAAAATATGTCCGTAAAACTGGAAGAATTCAAAAAAGAGAAGGAAAAAAAGGATATTCCGGAAATACAAACCGGAAATACGGTAAGAGTAACGCAAAATATAAACGGAAAAAAACAGTCCTTTGAAGGGCTTGTTATTGCAAGAAAACACGGAAAAGGTCTTCCCGGAACAATCACTATAAGGAAGGTTATCGACAAAGTGGGTGTGGAAAAGGTATTCCCTTTGCACTCCCCTCTTATAGAGAAAATAGAGATCCTAAAGAAAGGACGCACAAGAAAAGCGAAGGCTTATTATATCAGAGAAAAAACAAAGAAGGTGACCAGAAAGAAGGTCAAAGAGTAAAAAAGCGCGGGTGTCGGAATTGGTAGACGACTTTGGTTGAGGGCCAAAGGTCCTTTATGGGCGTGTGGGTTCGAGTCCCACCCCGCGCACAAGATTTGACAGAATTATATTCAAGTTCTTTCATGCCCGAGCAAAAAATTTGTAGAAAACTTGTTTCCCGGTCATTATGGGATATAATGAAGCAGAAAGGGCGGTTAGCTCAGTTGGCTAGAGCATCTCGCTTACATCGAGAAGGCCGTAGGTTCGAGTCCTACACCGCCCACCACTTTGCTTTCATTTGCAAAGCAAGGAGGCCGCGGTAGCTCAGGGGTAGAGCGCTTCTCTGAAAAAGAAGAGGTCGTCGGTTCAATTCCGACCCGCGGCACATCTTCGCGGGAGTAGCTTAGTGGTAAAGCGTCTGCTTGCCATGCAGAAGATCGCGGGTTCGAATCCCGTCTCCCGCTCATTTGACAACAATATTTGCACTAAATACTCCCTGGGTATTGACTTATTTTCCTTATTGTGATAAGATGGAACAACTCCTACAGAAAGTGGGAGTTTTTTCATTTGGTAGTAAACTTAAAAAATAAAACCAAACGTTATGCAGAAACAAAGCAGTAGCTTGGACGATAGCAGTCTTAACGTGGCCTTCTTTTCTGTGTTGATCATTTCCCTTTTTTCTTTTTTTCTTTTTACCGAGGGAGAGACAATACAAAAAGAAGGCTCGGAAAAACCCGCTATGTTATCATCCATGGAAACGGAAATAGAGGAGGAAATGAGGGAGAAGGGGTCAGATGAGCATCTCACCTTCTTCAAGAAAGACACTCTTAATACTTCTTCCGCTGCTTTCCATGAGAAACCTCAAGTATTGGGAGCAAAAGACACAAAAAATGAACCCATAAAAAAAGAAGATGCAAGAGTCAAGGACACCTTAACCGTAGAACTCACTGGTTATTCCAGTACTCCCGATCAAACCAACTGCCAGCCCTTTATTACCGCTTCCGGTGCCAGAGTAAAAAAGGGTGTGGTAGCCGCCAATTTCTTGGAATTCGGAACCAGAATAAGGATACCTGAATACTTCGGAGAAAAAGAATTTATTGTAAAGGATAGAATGAACACAAGGTTTTCTCCTCCTTACAACAATGTTTCTCACGAGGGATACGTGGACATCTGGTTTGAAAGCAGGTGGGAAGCTAATAATTTCGGAAGGGTGATATCTCAAATAGAGATCGTGGAATAGTTCGGAAAAAATAAAAGAGAGAGCAAATGCTCTCTCTTTTTTTGTGCCCGGGGCGGGGCTCGAACCCGCATGCCTTACGGCACACGATTTTAAGTCGTGCGTGTATGCCAATTCCACCACCCGGGCATGCTCACTGGAATATAATAAAAAGAACCTCTATTAATAATTCAATTACTCGCTCCCGAGCAAGTTCAAAAATACTTTTAGTCAGTGGGCAGTATAATGATGAGGCCTGGGCGGGAATCGAACCCGCGATGTCGGTTTTGCAGACCGATGCGTTAGCCACTTCGCCACCAGGCCCTTTTAAAGTTCTTCCTTTACTTTTTCCTCTTTATAAAGAACAAGTTCATCTCCTTCTCCTACTTTCTCGTTACTTTCTATAAGCATTCCAAACTCCTCTCCTTCCGGGATCTTCTCCATGTCCTTTTCTTCCTTTTTTAAATTTATGATCTTTCCTTCTCCTACTTTTTCTTGACTTCTCCATATCTCAAGCGGAAAATCTTTTCTTATATCCCCTTTGAGAGCCTTTCCTCCCAATATTTGCCTATTCCTTTGAGTTTTAAAAACAGCAAGAATCTTCACTCTTCCTTTTTCTTCCTTTACTATTTTCGGGTCAAGCCTTTTCTTTGCCATCTCTTTTATCGCTTCGATCAATTCATATATGATATCGAAAGTCCTTATTTTTATTCCCTCTCGGTTAGCCATATTCTCCGCAGCTCTATCGATCTTGGTTCGAAAAGCGAAGATCTCCGCCTCAGCAGCCTTGGCACATTCCACATCTGATTCAGTGACATTGCCTATGTCCGCTCGCGCCGCTTTTATGCTTATCTTCGACTGAGGAATCTTTGAAATGGATCCCAGAATAGCTTCAAGAGAGCCTACTACATCTACTTTCAACACAATATTAAGAATTTTTTCTCCATTGGATTGCAAGCTCACACCTTCTTCTTGGCATACTTTCTCTTCTAAAGCGAATTTCTTTGCATCATTTATTTTCTCAAATGCGTAAAATACCTCACCTGCTTTGGGACTGCCCTTGGGTCCTGTTATTTGAACGGGAGTAGAGGGAGCTGCCATTTTCAGCTCCTCTCCCTGAAAACCCTCCATGGATCTCACTCTCCCGTAAGAGCCACTTGTCCCGATGACATCTCCTATTCTTAGTATACCATTCTGCACTAAAAAAGTGGCTACCATTCCTTTCTTGGGATCCTTTTTGGCCTCAATAACAACTCCTTCCGCAAAACCCTCTTGCTTGGCTTCTAATTCCTCTATTTCGGCAAGAAGGATCACTATTTCCAAGAGTTCTTCAATCCCTGTCTTCTCTTTGGCCGACAAATTAACTGAAGGAACCCTTCCCCCGTAAGATTCCACGATTATTTCCTCCTTTGCAAGCTCTTGCTTTACTCTTTCCGGATCGGCTTCCTTCTTGTCCATTTTATTTATTGCCACCAAATAAGGAATGCCTGTTTCTTTCAAGTGCTTAATAGCCTCTTTTGTTTGCTCTTTTATTCCTTCTTCCGCGGCAACAACTAAAATACCAATATCAGCAACCTTTGTTCCCCTGGACCTCATTTCAAAAAAAGCCTCATGACCGGGAGTATCAATAAAAGTAATGTCATTCCCTTGGTGAGATATCATGTATGCACCAATGTGCTGAGTGATCCCGCCCGATTCACTTCCTGTTATTTTTAAATCCTTTATTGCTTCGAGCAAGGAGCTTTTTCCGTGATCCACATGCCCAAGCACCACTATCACCGGGGGTCTCGTTTGAGTATCCTTTTTTTCTTTATTCTTTTTCATATTCCTTATTCTCTTTTTAGGGCTTTTTTTATTGCTTCTTTCTCTTCTTCAGAAAGAGAGTATTTCGATTCTCCTTCGCTTATCGGCTTCCCATAAACCCTGTTTCCCTCCTTAGTGTAAAGACTGGTGATCACAAAACCTTTTTGTTCACCATTTAAAAGTGCTATCGAGAAACTTTGGTTTCCTCCTTCTTGAGTAAAAGGATTGAACCTTACTACTCCCACGTTCTGAAAAAAATATTTCTCTCTCTCCTTGATATCTTCAATTTCTTTCTTTATCTTTCTATTCTCTTCTCTTAGGCTTTTTAACTCTTCCAAGAGTTCTGTCGCGTTTTTAGGAAGATCTTCTTCCTTCTTTTTCCCGAAATTGAACATGTTGTAGGATTAACAATAACAATAATTAATCAAAAAGTTTTCTCTGCGGCGGGAGAGGGATTCGAACCCCCGGTGCCCATAAAGGCACAGCTGTTTTCGAGACAGCCCCGTTCGTCCGCTCCGGCATCCCGCCAAACAGCGGCTTCCCCTCTTCTTTTTCTCTCTTTTAAAGTCCGATAACAACCCCGTGTTCATCTTCTTTTAAGCCCGTTGCATGAATCACCATCGCGCATGGTGGACCCGACCGGACTTGAACCGGTGACCTTCGGCGTGCCACGCCGACGCTCTAGCCAACTGAGCTACGGGCCCTTTTTATTATCTTTTCGCATATTGACCAAGATACAAAACCTTGTTCAAATTCTTCGAAGGACGTCGGTTATTATACCACTATCATCTTTTATTATCAACTTCCTTTCTTTTGGGGCCAAAAGAGAAAAATTTATCTTTATAGCATTGTGCGGAACAATGTTTTTGACGTTCTCACTCCATTCCATGGCAATAATATTCCTATTATTTTCAATTATCTTCTCGAATCCCAGCTCAAGAAGATCTATTTCTTTTACTCTAAAAGAATCAAAGTGATAAAAAACCCTTTCCTTTTTCGTATCATATCTCTTGAATATAAGGAAGGTGGGGCTAGTTACGTCCTCTGTCACTCCCATTCCCAATGCCATTCCTTGAAGAAAGGTGGTTTTCCCCGCCCCAAGGCCTCCTTCCAGAGCAAAAAATATTCTCTTTTCAATATCAAGAATCCTTTCTCCCAGAAAAGCTCCTATTCTCCTTGTCTCTTTTTCAGATTTTGTTATAACCTCTTTCTTCATTGGCCAAATTGACTAAACCCCCGAATTAAGATAAATTGAGTTATAGTAATGATAATGGTTTATGGAAGAAAATTCAAAAAAGATCGCGGGAGAAGTAAAGATTCCTTCCGAAGAAGTAAAAGGAGCAGAAGAAAAATTAAATAATCTCCCGCAAGTAAAAAAAGAGATAGAAAGGGGTTTGAAAAATGATATTTCCAAGGTGTTGGAAATAATCCTTCTTGGAGCATTCTTTACAAAAGCCTCCGATATTCACATAGAGCCCGAAGAGGATAGGGCCAAGATAAGAATGAGGCTTGATGGAATATTGCAGGATGTAATCAGTATAGAAAAGGACATTTCAGAGAAAATAATTTCTCGCACAAAGTTATTGTCAAAGGTAAAGCTCAACATAGAAGACCGCCCTCAGGACGGAAGATTTACCGTAGTAATACCTCTAAGGGATAGAAATGCAGAAATAGAAATAAGAATGTCCACTCTTCCTTCCGAATATGGAGAAACGGTGGTAATGAGAGTTCTTGACCCAAGAAAATTGATCACCCTCGAGGATCTCGGTCTAAGAAACGACCTTTTTCAAATTTTCAAGAATGAAATAGAAAAGCCCAATGGAATGGTTATTGTTACCGGGCCTACCGGTTCAGGAAAAACCACAACTCTTTATGCTTTCCTAAAAGCCATCAATAAGCCGGGGGTAAAAACCATTACTATAGAGGACCCCATAGAGTATCACTTGAAAGGAATATCTCAAACAGAGGTAAATCCCGGAAGCGGTTACGACTTTGCAAATGGGCTGAAAGCTATCGTTCGCCAAGACCCCGACGTCATCCTGGTAGGAGAGGTAAGAGACCTTGAAACAGCGCAAATAAGCATGCAAGCCGCCCTTACAGGCCACTTGGTGTTTTCAACTCTTCATACCAACGATGCTCCGGGAGCAATATCAAGACTAGTAGCACTGGGAGAAAAAATAGCAAATATTGCACCAGCGATAAACATGATTATCGCGCAAAGATTAGTAAGAAAAGTTTGCTCTCGTTGCGCAACATTCAAAAAACCGGAAAAAGAGCTTGAGGACAAGATAAAGAACGAATTAAAGACAGTAAAAAAGGATGTTTTTAAGGTTCCTTCCGAGATTAAGATTCCCAAAAGTGTCGGTTGTAAAGAATGTAGTTTTACCGGATATCAGGAAAGATTGGGAATATTTGAGGCCTTTTTATTGGATGACGAAATGGAAGAATTCCTTTCTTCTTCTCCTTCTATTGCAAAAACGAGAAAGAAGGCTATAGAAAAAGGAATGGTCACCATGAGACAGGACGGTATCATAAAAGTTCTCCAACAAGTCACTACCATGGAAGAGATTGATAGGATAACCTAAGAAAAAATGAAGAAAAAGGGTAAAATATCTCCTATTCTCAAAGAAGAAGATAAGGCTCTGGATCTGGCATTGAGGCCTCAGAGCTTAGAAGATTATGTAGGGCAAAACAACATAAAGAAGAACATTGAAATAATCATAGAAGCAGCTAAGAAAAGAAAGGATCCTTCTATAGAACATCTCTTGTTTTACGGAGGATCCGGACTGGGAAAAACTACATTGTCTTATTTGGTGGCCAAAAAAATGAATTCTGGAATTCGTACTATTGCCGGACCATCGATAAAGAAAAGTGGAGATCTTGCTGCAATACTTACAAGCTTGAAAGAAGGCGATATCTTATTCATAGATGAGATTCACAGAATGAACAGTTCTTGCGAAGAGATAATTTATCCCGCAATGGAAGAATTCAGATTGAATCTAGTAATAGGAAAAGGACCCATGGCAAGGACAATGGATCTCAAAATACCCAAGTTTACTTTAATAGGAGCTACCACAAGACTTGCTCTTTTATCCTCTCCCTTGAGAAGTCGATTTGGAGCTACATTTCGCCTTGACTCCTATACAATGGGAGAAATCGAAGAGATAATAAAAAAATCCGCAAAACTACTAGAGGTTAAAATAAACAAACAAGCCATATCATCCATCGCTTGCAGAGCACGCTTCAATCCCAGGATAGCAAACAGGCTCTTAAAGAGGGTAAGAGATTTTTCTCAAGTAGAAGGAGGTGGCACCCTCACAAGAGAAAAGGCGGAAAAAGCTCTTTCCTTTTTGGATATAGACAAGATAGGGCTGGAATCGGGAGATAGAAAAATACTCGGAGTGCTATACAACAAATTCGACGGAGGTCCCGTAGGCCTCCAATCTATAGCGCTGGCATCAGGAGAGGAAGAAGAGACTATTGTAGAAATATACGAACCTTATCTTATGCAAGTGGGACTTATAAAAAGAACTCCTCGTGGAAGAGTAATAACAGAAAAAGGAAAAAGTTATTTAAAAAAAGAAAATGGCGGGACATAGTCACTTCAAGAACATAAAAAGAAAAAAGGAAGCGGAAGACAAAAAAAGGGCCAAAACCTTTTCAAAATTGTCACGGCTCATTATTGGTACAGTAAGAGAAAAGGGAAAAGACCCTCAGGCCAATCCCGATTTGAGAACTTTGATAGAAAAAGCAAAAGAAACGGATATGCCTCTTAAAAATATAGAGAAAGCAATAGAAAGAGGGGCAGGAGAGGGAGAGCAAGGAAAATTGACTCCTTTTATTTTTGAGGCGTACGGACCCGAAGAACTCGCCTTGATAATCGAGGGTCAAACAGATAACAGGAATCGCGATCTGGACAAGATAAAGGAAGTTCTCAAAAGGCATGAGGGAAAATTGGCTAAACCGGGCTCTGTCACCTGGTTGTTTGAAAAGAAGGGTATAATTGAAATTGAAATTAAAAATAAGAATATAAGCGAAGAAGAGATTCTTCAAATAATTGAAGAAGGAGCGGAAGATATAAAGGAAAAAGAGGGCTCTATCCTTGCTTACACCAACCCGAATAATATAAAAGAAATGAAAAAGTCCTTGGAAAAAAGAGGTTTTACGATCAATTCCGCAAACCCGGGATGGAAACCAAGAGCTCCGATAAAAACAAAAAAGAATTATAAAGAACTAGTTGATGATCTTCTGGAAATGGAATCCATAGAGGAGGTCTACACAAATGCATGATCATTATCGGAATAGATCCAGGAACTGCCACTACGGGATATGGAATAGTAAAAAAGGAAAAAGATGATTTTCTTTGCTTGGAATACGGAATAATCAAGACCAATAAAAATCTTTCCCCTTCTTCTCGTTTAAATATCTTAAGCAAGAATGTTTCTTCCCTTATAGATAAATATTCTCCCGAAATACTTGCAATAGAGAACGTATATTTTTTCAAGAATATAAAAACAGTGATTCCTGTAAGCCAAGCAAAAGGGGTAGTAATGGTAACTGCAGAAAAAAGAGGTGTTCCCGTTCAAGAATTCACCCCTCTTGAAATAAAAATGGCAATTACCGGATATGGGAAAGCCAGCAAAAAACAAGTTCAAGAAATGATAAAAATAACTCTTAACTTGAAAGAAAAACCATCGCCAAACGACGCAGCAGATGCATTAGGGGCAGCAATATCAGGAATAATAAAAGCAAACTCTCCTTTCTGAATTACTTGATAAAAGAAGTTATAATCAGTATAATGAAGATTACCTCTTGAATAATGAAAAAGAGAAATTTCAAGAAAATATTAATAAACATACTTTACATAACGGCAATAATCTTCTTGTCGGGGGTTTTTGTTACTCTTTTTCTTTTCATATACTTTGCCAGTGACCTTCCCAGGCCGGAAAGATATGCAGATCATCCCAAAGCTCAACCCACAAAAATATATGACAGAACGGGGGAAAATGTTCTTTATACCATATATGGAGAAGAAAAAAGGGAATTAACAAATCTGGAAAATGTACCCGATCATTTCGTTAATGCTCTTCTAACTGCAGAAGATTCCAATTTTTATGATCATTTCGGAGTTGATTTCAGAGGAGTAGGACGTTCTCTTATTACTAATATAAGAGCAGGAGAGACCGTCGCCGGAGGTTCAACGATATCACAACAATTCGTAAGATCAGCATTTTTGACCCCGGAAAGAGAGGTGATAAGAAAAGTGAGAGAAATTGTTCTTACATTGGAACTTGAAAGAAGATATTCAAAGGATGAAATACTAGAATTTTATCTTAACCAAATACCCTTTGGGTCAAATGCGTACGGAATAGAGTCCGCCGCTCAAACTTATTTCAATAAAACCGCCGGAGAACTTACATTAGCAGAATCAGCTACCCTCGTTTCTCTTATACCCGCCCCAAGCCACCTTTCTCCTTACGGTGATAATTTGGAACAATTAATGAGAAGAAAGGACCATTTATTGAGTAGAATGCATAGTGCCGATCTGATAACAGAAGAGGAGTTTGAAGAAGCAAAAGAAGAGGATCTTGTTTTCCATCGTTCCAGGGACTATTTACGTGCCCCTCATTTTGTTATGGAAGTTAAAAGTATTTTAGAATCAAAATACGGTGAAGAGTTTTTAAAAGAAGAAGGGTTTGAGGTTCATACCACTATAGATCTTGAACTTCAAAAGGAAGTCGAAAGAATAGTAAAAGAAAGAATTTCCCAGCTTCAACATCATAATGCTCATAATGCAGGAGTAATAGTCCTTGACCCCCATACCGGTGAAATATTGGCTATGGTAGGTTCGGTGGATTATTTCAAAGATCCCCTTCCAAAGGGTTGTACGCCAGGAGTCAATTGTAAATTTAGTCCCTATACAAACGTAGTTAAAAGTGAGAGACAGCCGGGATCAGCCTTCAAACCTTTCGTTTATGCAAAAGCTTTTAAAAATGGGTATGGATCAAATACTATTGTAGTAGATGAAAGAACAAACTTTGGAACAGAGAGTAACCCTTATATCCCCCGAAACTATGATGGTCAATTTAGGGGAGAGGTTACCTTAAGAGAAGCATTAGCTCAATCATTAAATGTTCCCTCTGTTAAAGTATTAAGTGATCTTGCAGGTTTAAATGACAGTGTGGAAATGGCAAGAGAGCTAGGAATAGAACTTCCTCGTCCCGCAAGTTTCTACGGACTTCCTCTTGTTTTGGGAGGAGGAGATGTAAGATTGCTGGAAGTATCATACGCTTATGGAGTTTTTGCCACGGAAGGATATAAGAATTCCCCTATTTATATAAGTAAGATCACCGATAGAGAAGGAAATATTTTAGAAAAGAATGAGAGTAATCAAAAAAGAGTTTTACAACCCTCTATAGCAAGAGAAATAACCGATATACTTTCTGATAACAATGCAAGAACTCCCGTTTTTGGAGAGAATTCTCCTTTACACTTCCCGAATCATGAAGTAAGTGTAAAAACAGGAAGTACACAGAACTTTAGAGATGCTTGGACGGTAGGATATACTTCCTCCAGAGTGGTAGGAGTGTGGGTAGGTAATAACGATAACTCTCCTATGTATAACGCTTCCGGTGTAAGTGTAGCAGCTCCTTTATGGAGAGATATAATGAAAGAGGTATTATAATCAGTTCTTGACAGGCATCACTACATAAAGAAAATCATTCTTTCCAACCGGCTTCAAAATACCGGGGCTATTCTCATCATTTAATTCAAATATCACTTCTGAACTCTTGATATTTGAAAGTCCATCGACAATAAATCGATAATTAAAAGATATTTTTGTCTCCTCACCTTCTGATCTTCCTTTTAATTTTGCTTCATAATTACCCAGATCTGTATTACTACTTTCAATTACCACTTCTCCTTTTTCAGGAGAGATACTTAAATTAATCTCATTAATCTTACTAGTAAAGACACTTGCAGCTTTTATCTTGTTCAGAAAATCCTCTTTATTTAAAACTATTTGAGTTTTTAAATTATCAGGAATTATTTTCTCATAATCAGGATAATTACCCTCTATCACTTTTGAGGTAATCTCAATATAAGAATGGTTAAATTCTTCCATTTTAACTCTTAAAAGAACTTGATTTTCCCCAAATACGATCTCCACTTCTTTATTAAGATCCTTTAATATATTAATAACTTCACGTGCTGTCCTTTGAGGAATAATAAATGAAAATTCATCTTTTTTATCCTCTTTAAGAGATATTCTTTTTTCTGCCAACCTATAACTATCCGTAGCAACTAATTTCAATTCATTATTATTATAAGAAAATAATATACCTGATATTTCAGGTTTAACTTTTGATAAAGAGGGAACATCTATAATTTGTAAAAGACCTTCACAAAGAATTCTACTATTTATCGTAATTTTATTAACTTCCTCCACTTGAGGAATAATAGGAAAATCATCAGGATCAATTCCGTTTATTTGAGTTTTATAATCCTCACATTCTACTGAAAGATTATTATTATTAACATTAAGATCTATCTGCTCGGTAGGTAATAAATTAATAAAAGAAGAAAAAGAGTTGTAAGGAATAGTAGTAGAACCTTCTTCATCCACCTTTACTAAAGTCCACCATTTTATCCCTATTTCCAAATCAGTAGCTGATAAATTTAAAAAATTATCCTCCGTTCTTATAAGAATATTCTTTAAAATAGGAAGAGTTGACGATTTAGCGGTAGCTTTTCCTATAATACTTAAACCTTCTTTTAATTTATTTTGAAGTACTGTTAATTTCATAATAATAATTTTTTAAATAATACTAATTGTAATAATTAATCATCTGGAAAACTCTCTATTTCTTCCTAAACAGGAAGGGGATAAAATGTGGAAATTATTTGTGTAAAATTTGTGTAAATAAAGTTTGAAAACCTAAAATATTTTCTCTCTCTATTTCTCCATAATTTTTCCCACTCTTTTTAACAATCTTTTAAACAGACATTAAACTCTCCTTTATATAAGAAAGTTCTTCTTTTATTTCTTCATTTTTTTGAATTTCTTTTTTTATTTTTGAAAAAGAGTGGATGATTGTGGTGTGGTCCTTTCCTCCCACTTTTTTACCTATATAAGGATAAGAATAGTTTAATTCCTCTCTTAAAAGATATATCAATATTTGTCTTGATTTGACCACCTCTTTTTTTCTTGAGGAACTCATTATATCCTTTTCATTTATCTCATAAAAATTTGCGACTGTTTTTAATATCTTATTGAATGAAAAAGAGGTAGAAGATGTTTGATTTATGTTTTTCAGTACTTTCTTTGCTTCGTTGAGATTAATGACCGTATCTTTGGTTTGTTGTTGGATAATCAATTTATTAAGCACTCCTTCCAATTCCCTAATGCTTCTTTGTATATTTTCCGCGATATAATAACAAACATCATCTGAAAGGGTTAGATCTTTTTCTTGTGCTTTTGTCTTTAAAATAGCAGCTCTTGTCTCTGTATCAGGATAGTCTATATCGGCGATCATACCCCCTTCAAAGCGAGATCTTAGCCTATCGGTAAGAGAGCTGATTGATTTTGGCGGTCTATCAGAGGATAATATTATTTGTTTATTCTTTTCATATAACTCGTTAAAGGTATGAAAGAACTCTTCTTGAGTTTTCTCTTTTCCCGACAAGAATTGAATATCATCAATGATCAGTATATCCACATCTTTATATCTGTATTTGAATTCCTCCATTTTATTATTTCGAATAGAGGATATTATTTCGGAAATAAATTTCTGTGCTTGAATATAAAAAACTCTTTTTCCTTTTATTTCTTTTTTAACCTTATTTCCCACTGCTTGCAGTAAATGGGTCTTTCCAAGACCGGTCTTACTGTATATAAAAAGGGGATTATATAAAGACCCCGGATTTTTTCCTACTGCAAACCCGGCAGCATGGGCAAGTTCATTAAAAGGCCCTACAACGAAATTATCAAAAGTGTATTTGGGATTTAGACCGGTATTATGGTCTATAGAAAGTTCTTGAAATTCCATCTGATTATCAACCGCCTTTTCGTTTTCTTTCTTACTCTCACTATTTCTTGTTTTTACGGAAGAAGAGTTTGAAGAGGAGTTTATGGTATACCCAACTTCTTTTATACCGGGATCTATATTTCTTAAGCCTTTTAGTATTTTTTTATGATATTTATTACTTAGCCAATCTCTTACAAAAGTATTTGGCACGGAGATCGTAACCCTTCCTCTTTCAATTTCCGATATTTTGGTATTCTTGAACCAAGTATTAAAACTGGCATCCGAGATCTCCAATTGTATTTGAGCTAAAACCGATTGCCAGAGGTTTTCTTTTTGCATAGATTAAAAAAATTACCCGATACAGTTCTTGTTAAGATGCTCTTTATCGGTAAAAGCATTATAACACAGAGCAACATTTTGTGGAAAACCCCTTTTTATTGTGCAAATAAGGAAAACTTGTGGAAAAGATGGGGATAATATTTTCTTTTTTTTGGTAAATATCAAGGTAGCTCCCTCAATGAGAAAAATTTTCTTATAAATTGACTTTTCCGGTGATATAAAGTAGAATGTAAAAGTTATTTTATCTAAAAATTAAAACTTATGTCGTACTCAGGAGTTCTAAAAAAAAGAAAAAGGAAGAGAACTCACGGTTTTCTGGAAAGAAAGAAGACCAAGGGAGGAAAAAGAGTTTTGCAAAACAGAAGAAAAAAGGGAAGGAAAAGGATTTCTGCTTAATATCCATTATGCTACCCTCGAAAAGGAGAATCAAGAAAAGGAAAGATTTCGAGAGGGTCTTTAAAGAAGGGGAAGTTTTTTTTGGGAAATTGTTCACAATGAAAGTCAAAAAGAATGATCTTTCTTTTTTTCGTTTTGCATTTGTATTCCCTTTAAAACAAGAGAAAAAAGCAGTTAAGAGGAATAGAGGGAAAAGGGTTATGCGAGAAGCGGTCAAAGGTTTCCTTCCCTTATTAGAGGGAGGTTTTGATATTATTTTCATCATCAAAAAAAATTTACTTGAAGAGGATTTTCAAGAGATAAAAAAAGAAACGGAAAAAATATTTAAAAAAGCACAATTGATCCAATAAAATGGGAGAAATACTATATCTTTTAATTTACCAACCTTTATTTAATTTATTAATATTCCTTTATAATTTAGTTCCTTTTCCAGACTTAGGAATAGCTGTTATATTGTTAACTTTTCTTGTTAAGGGTGTGCTTTATCCATTGGGAATTAAAGCGGCAAGATCACAACGAGAGATGCAGATCATTCAGCCCGAGGTGAAAAAGATACAGGAAAAGTATAAGGATAACAAGGAAGAGCAGGCAAGGAAGATAATGGAGCTTTATAGAGAAAGAAAGGTGAGTCCTTTTTCCGGGATGGGCCCTCTTATCATTCAGCTTCCCATTCTAATATCGTTGTTTCAGATATTCAGGAGAGGATTGGAAAACGAAGAGATGAAGCACCTTTATGATTTTGTTACCGTCCCCGAGACAGTGAATTATCATTTCTTGGGAATCATAGACCTGTCTTCTCCTCACGCTCTTCTCGCAATACTTGCTGCAGCCGGACAATATGCGCAGATGAAAATGACAATGAAGAACAAGGAAGATGATAATTCTTCGGAAAAGAAGGATATGGCGAAGGCCATGCAATCTCAAATGATAATGTTCTTACCCGGTTTTACTTTTATAGTTTTACTTAGTTTACCATCTGCAGTTGGTCTTTATTGGCTTGTGACAATTATTTTTTCGATATTTCAACAGTATATTGTACAACGGGATAAATCTAAAGAAAATAAAAATGGAGGAGATAAGAAAAACAATTAAAGACTTCTTTTATTTTATTGACCCCGACATAAGAGTGAGCTTTTATGTAAAAGAGAGCAATTCTCTTTTTGTTGATGTCAAGATGAAAGACCCCCAAGTTCTAATAGGAGAAAAAGGACAAGTCTTATTTGAGATAGAGGGGCTTATCAAGAAGGTTGTTTTTCAGAAAAAGGGAAGAAAAGAACCGCTTTTTATAAATTTGGATATCAATGATTACAAGAAGAGAAAAGCAGATTACTTGAAAGATCTTGCGAGAGAGGCCGCTGAAGAAGTATTCTTCACGGGGGTGGAAAAAGAATTTCCTCCAATGTCGCCCTTTGAAAGGAGAGTTATACATCACGCGCTATCACAAAAAAGAGGTATTGTTACAGAGAGTTTCGGAGAGGGCTCTCAAAGGAGGGTTCTGATAAGAAAGAAAAAAGAAGAGGAAGATCGAGAAAGTTCATAGACCTCCTTTAGCCTTTTTTATTTTTTCTATTTCCTCGGGAGAAGATGTTATTATTTGGTCTTCCTCGTAAGAGGCCATTACTTGTATTGCCACATGCTTTTGACCGGCAAAAAAGATACCTTCTCCAACTTCTCCTTCAAGAAGAATGAACTTTTCTTCGTCGGTAAGATTGAAGATATTCTGGATCATGTCAATCACTGCGGGAGATTGTTTTAAAAGAATCTTAAGAGCAGAGTTGGTTACAATCGGTTTTCCATAATTGGAATGCATAAAATCGGAAACATCTTGCGTGATGGTTGTAACACCGAGCCAGTATTTTCTGGCTCTTTTCACTAATCCGAACAAGAATGATGCTCCATCCTCGTTTTGCATCATAAGCCACGCTTCGTCAATAACGAACATCCTTTTCTTCATGGATGAGGTTATTGCTTTCCATATGAAACGAGTAATGATGAACATTGCGATCGGCCTCATCTCATCTTCCAGATCTCTGATCCCGAAGACAGTCAAATTGTTTTCCATGGAAACATTGGTCTTTTGATTGAAGAACTTTGAATATGTTCCTTTTGTGAATTTTCTGAGGCGGAGTATAAGATTTCTTGTTCCTTCCATTGATTCCAGAACCTGCTCCAGATCAGAAAAGAGAGGAACCTTTTCTTCCCAGGTGCTTGGATCACTTTCCGGAGTGATATCTTTTGCGGCATAAGTTTCCGTTATTGCTTGATCCATGATAGCGTCCTCTTCCGGAGTAAGACCTCCAAGCATTATTCTAAAAAGACCTACCAAGCTGATAACATTTCTTCTTATGACCTCTTCTTTGGTTTCTTCTTCCGTGGGAACAGGAATATCAAAAGGATTTATGTGATTGTCGGATCCCAGGGAAATATTGAAGAAAGATCCTCCCGCTGATTCTGCCAAGGTCTTATATTCATTCTCCGGGTCTACAATAATCACATCAACTCCATACATAAGAGATCTAAGAACATCCAGTTTAACAAGATATGATTTTCCGGACCCAGAGGTTCCGAATATAATGGCGTTGGCGTTCTCGAGAGAAAATCTATCAAAAAGAACGAGGGAATTATTATGTTTATTTATTCCGTAAAGTATTCCATCCGAAGAAGTAAGATCAAAAGAAATAAAAGGAAATATGCTTGAAAGTGGTTCTGTGTTCATGGGGTTATGGGTCTGCAAAAGATCCATTCCGTAAGGAGAAGTACTTATAAAAGCGGAGGATTGCTGAAAAAGAGACGGTCTTATATAAATAGCCTTTGATTCAAAAATGGATCTCAATCTAGTCTCGGTTTCTTCTATTTCTTTTTTGGAATCACCATATGCTGTAATATAAAGTCCAAAATGGAACATTCTTTCTTCTGCTGATTGAAGTCTATCCCTTAACTCTTCCATGTCCTTGTAGGCGCTCTCCAGTGCGGGATCCCTTACTATTCCCTTTTCTTCTTTATCCATCATTTCCGCTTGTACTTGAGTTATACGTTTTCTGAGTTTTTTAAGTACATCGGCTGTTTTTGCGGGGTGAATAAAAAAGGAAATATCAAGCTGAGTATTCATGTTGATCACTGGAGATATCCAACCAGCTGTAATGTATTGGGAATAGGAAAAAACAAAAAAGGAGCGAGTAAATCTTTCTTCCACTTTCAAGTGACCCTGAGTCTCTTCAATGGAAGAGGGTGCTACCACATCCACTATTCTTACGACGCTGGACCCTTCTTCGGATTTCTTTTGTGGTAAATCTTTTCCATTCTTTCCGGGAAGAAATTTTTTAATGTTTTCCAGAAAATTCATAATTTGGGAAGTATAATCTTTTTATCCGGTTAGTTCTTTCGGAAATTCCGGGTAATACCCATGTTCAGCATTTTTGGGGTGGAATATTGACCAAAAGAGTTCAATTATCTCTAGAGTGGTCAAAGGTGCACAATTAAGACCGCACCTTCTAAGACCCAAAGCTACGAACTCCATTCTTTGATAGAGTTGTTCCTTTCCTCTTTGAAAATCCTCTTCACTCATTTCTTTTTTTCCTGATCCGGAAGAAATGCTGAAACCGGGAGAATAGGGCACAACAACGAAAAAGCTTTTACTGTATATTGATTCTTTTTCCACGAATTCCTCTAAGAATTTTCGATAACCGGAGGTTTGTTTTTTTAACAACTCATTGGTCTGTTTCTTTTCCAATCTTCTTATTTTATCAATATAGCCGGTAATATTGGTCTTTCTTGATTGAACCACTATTTGACAAGAAAAATCAAGGGAATTCAAAAAGCTTTGAAAACGATTTATTATCGCTTTTTGCTCATCACTGGATTTCAAGCCGATATTAATTGATGATACCATCAATACTCCTCTTAATTCCCTGTTATCCAAAATCAGAACACCCTCTCTTATTTGCCTTATAGGAACGAAATCTTGTGTGCTTTTTTCGTAGGGCATATCTTATGATGCTAAACGATCGGTTATTTTACTTATTTTACCTTCCTTCTTTTTCTTCATTTTTTCTTCTTTCTCTCCTTTCTCTTTTGAGTGAACACTTCTTCTTTCCGGAACTTTTACCTTTGGAGAAAGGGATTCCTTTTTCCAGATATATTTTTTTGATGATACGGTAAAGGTTAGCATTTTTCTGATATAGTCAGGAAGAGGTTCTCCGGAAACTTCCAAAAAAGCAAGTGCCACGCCTCCTGACAGAATAAGGATCGAGAAAAGATAGAATGCTACTGAAGATCCCAAAAAAAGATAAAGGGAAAAAACAATGAGGGCGGTAGTCCCAAGATAGACAAGCTGAGGGAAGGTGGCTGGACCAACTATTTTCGCTTTGTATTCTATATGTCTGGGAACCTTGAAACGCATATTTCAACTTACTCAACAGGTTCTCTGTAAGGATCGGATGAATCCTTGCTTGTTTCTTCTTTTTTCTGCGGAGACTTCTTTCTTTCGGTTTCCGTATCCTTTTCGTAGAAATCACTTTTTATTCCCACTTTTTCGAACTCTTCCTTTTTATAAAGCATTTTCAAAAGATGCTTCATGGGAGCTATTATATAGCGAATAACTTCGTCTCCCAGCTCTTCACTTTCTTTTTCGCTCAGGGCCAGCTTCTCCTTTAGCATTCTTTTTATTAACGAGGGTGGAAGTAACCCCAGAAAAACATAGAATATTATCTTGTTCAATCTGTCACCCTTTATCTTGCCCAAATTGAATCTTTTTATCACTTTTTCGATTCTATCGGAGACATCTTCATCCCAAAAGAGCTCCTTGATCTTTGGGGGAAGCTTTTCGTATATTTCTCTGCACTCTTTTTTTGTATATTTTTTGGGCATTTTTCCTTTTTTCAATCTTATTAGGACATCTCTATATCGTAAAGATTTTCACCGGGTTTTCTTCTAAGATGCTTGCCAAAGGATTGATAATTTGATTGTACGACCTGTCCGCGAATAGAAGGGTTGATCTGGGAAGCGTCGCTTACATAATTTTGGGAAAGGGCCAGCTGATCAATGCGTTCTTCAATGGACTCTATTCCTTTGACATCCTTTGAGAAACTCTTTTGGCGATTAGCATCTCTTGACTTTAATATTGCATCAATCATTTGCTCTCCTATCTTTCTTTCTTTACTGTCTTGTGATTTGAATGCTTCAGTGATCTTCTTGGTAGCCTTTTCTATATCTTCAGGCTTAAGGGTTTCAGTGACGATCTTCTCAACTTCGCCTTGGTCGGCGTTCGTATGTTTGGCGTAAGAAATAGGAGCGGATTTCTTAAGATCTTTTTCCTCACCTATCTTTTGAGCATATTTAAAGGTTTCATTAAAGGACTCTTCATTGTTCAGAAATGCTTCTTCGACCTCGTTGCGCCTATCATCCTTGTACATGGCCTTCACTGCTGCAAGCTTTTCTTTGTCCTTGCGGGCATTATGGAGAGTAGCTATTTGTGTTTCTTTGCTTTTTCCTTGTATTTCTTTAGCTCTCTCGTCGATCTCCTTTTGCTCTTCCTCTAGAGCGCCGGTAATTCTTTTTCCGAGACCTCTTTTTGCAAAAGCAGCAGCTTTTTTCTGCATTCCGCTTCCCGGCTCGGCGACATCCGTCGCCCACTCTTTTCCTTTTTCAGCATATGTGGTTGCCACTTTTTGATAATGCTTTCTTCCTCCTTTTCCGGCTGCTTGAGCCATGGGGAGAGCATACTGGCTTGCCATTGTTTTTACTTGTGTCATTCCGGCTTGTACTCCTGCGGGAATGAGCTTATATATAACTCCCAAAATTACCAAAAAGTAGACGAATAAGGAGATGTAAGCGAATATGGCGGGGAAATCCGGGACGATCCAGTCTATGTACCACGGCAGGTTAAAGGCGAACAGTATCTCTCCAATATTTCGAACATGGTTTTGAATAATGGGAGCAAAAAGAAGTCCTATATACATAAAGAAGAGCATTGCCACTCCTACAAGGAGCCATTGTATCAAATAACTTACCCATTGATCGAACCACTTTTTTGTTTGATCAAAGATGAGGCAAAAGAATGCAAGGGGAGAAATTACCGCCAGTATTTGTATTATGAATATACGAGCAAGGAGTACAAAGTAAAAAAGAAAGAACACTCCCGATAACATAAAAAGTATTCCTCCGTACACCAGATTCTCCACTACCATTGCAAGGAGAGAAGGAAATGCTACGAGCCACATTACTTGAGTTGCCACATTAAGATAAGGAACAGCCAGTCTTGCGGCCATGGTTGCCATGAAAGCGGCGCTGCTAATGTATATTTCCATCCCAAGATCTATTAAGGGGTATATGGAGCGAAGAAAGATATTCTCATCTCCTACTCCTTCCAGCATTCCTCCTTCTTGGGGGTCAAGGGTCGTGTACAAGTCTGCCACGGAATTCCAGAGAAAGTTGGAGATATCTATCCCTATTTCCACAAACAGAAGGGAAAAATTGATGAGTAGTGCTACTACAACAAATCTTGGCAAGGACTTCTTCAAGCCGAAACTTTCCACTCCCAATATAATGGAAAGAGCAATGGCGATGAATGCTATAAGAAGGAACATATTGGTTATACCCGAGAGAAATTCCCATGCGATTTGCACATTATCTCCTATTCCTACCACCATGTCTCCGGTGCCGGAAACTGTCAAAAGCTGAGGAGATATCTCCATCATGCCTTGAAGAAGAACGGAGGAAAGAAAAATGAATACCACTCCTATGAGAGCGAATATGATGGAAAACATCACTATGCCCGCAAAAGGACCAGACATCTCGGATAGACCTGCAAGAGCCGCTTTTGCCGCATCAAATGCCCAAGCATCGGCTATTTGAGGAAAGACCAAGAAGGCTATAAGAAAAAACGTAAAAAGAGAACCTGTTTTTATCCTTTTGTTGTTTATCATCGGAAGCGTCTAAAATATATAAACTTTCTTCATTCTAATGTAATTGTATAATTGTTTCAAGCACTTACTTGCAAGGAGCAAACAACCGAGATAGAATACTAATAATATGTTCAAAAACATTGATAGCGAAAAAACATTTATATTCATTGGTGCGGCAATAGTGATCGCACTGCTTGTTGTCATCTTTTTTGTAAGCCCCTATGCTTCAAGGGATGATCAAGAAGAACCGCGAGAGCCGGAAGAATATCTTTTTCCCGACAGAGAGATGTTTGAAGAAGTGGGAGTTCCCCAGTATATAGAAGAAGAAGAGCGTTTTGGAGAAATGTTCAAGCTTTACATTGACTCCGATCCGAAAGGAGCGAGCTTTTATATTGACGGCAAAAACTCTTTTGATACTCCCAGTGTGGTGGAGCTTCCCGTAGGGGAGTATTGGATCTGGGGTTACAAGGAAGGATATTTACCGGCGGAAAAGAATATATTTTTGGAAGGAGAAAAGGAGCTTCTTTTAGAACTGGAAAAGACTCCTGAAGATGTTCCGGAGATTGAACCGCAAATGTAAAGCGATCTATTACTCTCCCGGAAGAATAACGAAAGCACGATTAGATCCTCTATCATCAGGATGTTGGTAAGGTAAGGTTTCCAGCGACTCTTGGGGAACTCTTACCGGGTGGTTAAAAACAGAATCGTTTATGTAGAGATATTTTTCGTCTATTCCCGTAAAGACGATATAGTGACCACCTGTTCTTCCATCTGCACGAAGAGGGGGAGCATAAACTCTCGCTCCCACCGGATAACCGTTTTCGAGATATTTTCTCACCTCGCTGGTGTTTTGGCCCAAGTAAATATACTTTAGCCCATAATGATCTGCAATATCTGAAAAAAGTGATTGATAAGTTCCACTTCCGCACACGCGATGACCCCTTTGTAGTGCGAATTGAGCGGCATCCCAGGGGTCTATAGGAATTCCGTAATAGGAAAGCATCATGGCGGCGGAAGTGGGTCCGCATCCAGCATAACTCATATTTCTTTGTGGATCACAATCTCTTCCATATATCTTATATCCCCACCGCGGGTCTCCTTGGGCATAGTGAGGCACGTCGGGCATTACGGGAGGACAGCACCATAATTCTTCTTCCTCTTTACAGTGATCTTCCGGATTATCAGGATCCTTTAATTCTTCCGGGTCGCATACATCTTTTGCTTTTGAGGGGTTTTGTGAGAATAGTATTCCATCCGTTTCACACGGGTCTTCCTTGGCGCACTTCCATTTCCCCGGAGGGATCTCAACATCCGGCATTAAGTCCGCATAAAAATCTGCCGGCTCTCCCTCTCCCACGGTTTCTATTACCATACAATCAATGGATGGAACAGTCCCTTTTTCGGGAAAAAGAACATCGTTCAGCTCAGAGTAGCTTTTTATTCTATTGTTTATTATTCCCACTTGCCTTCCGCAAGGAGTGGATCTTATTGTTATGCCAAACAGAGTGGATCGGGTTTCACGATAAACTGTTGCGCGACATGAGCTATGGGTTTCTATGTAAGGTATGTCGTCTTCTATAATTATATCTCTCTCATCGTGTGAAACATCTTCTTTTATTTCTCCGTTCTCAAGGTATCTGTCGGCTTCTTCTTCATCAAGTTTTCGGAACATTTTCAAGGAATGAAAAGAAGAAAGACCGGCCCCTCTCTCAATGTCACTTATTGTATGAGTTCCCCTTTCCAGTCTTACACTTTCTCCTTCAAAATTTCCCTCTTCATAGATTTTAATGAATTCACAAGCAGGCTCTTCCAGATCTCTTGGATCATATCCTTCCATTCGCATTTCCATCTGTTCTACCTCCTCTCTCACATCCCTTATTTGTGTCATGCCGGGATTGATCGCTTCCAGTATCAAAAAGGAAGAAAGAAGAAGGATTAACCCCATGATGGCCGAGGAAATTCGCTCCATTGCTTCCTTGGTCTTCTCCGGATTTCCGGCGGCAGTCATATATTGCACACCGGCAAACACCAGAACGACAAAAACAAGGAATCCTCCTATTCCCACACCCCACCCGTAAAGGTATTCAATAAGATGATGGATTTGGGGCACTTCTCCCGCTCTTTCTATTTCTTGAAAATTTATTCCCGTGAGAGGGGAGGTGGGCCAATCCAGGCTAGCAGTTCTTTGGAGTGATGAGTCAATTTCATTTTCTGTTAAACCAAGAGAAGGAAAGAGTGCTATCAAAAGAAAAGTGACAATTACCGTGATTTTTTTGGCAGTCATTTATGTTTTTTATTCCCATCTGTAATATTTTACACCGCTTGTCTCTGTAAAGCCGTTCTTTTCGCAAGTTATCGAAATGTCGTTTACTTCCTCATTAAAGAAAAGTGGCGACCAAGTCTGTGTGCCCGAGGTGCCTTCTATTTCTTGTCCTGATATTATTGCGGCTCCATAACAGTCTTCTGCTCCGTCCGATTCCCATTCTATTTTTACAAAATATTCCCATCCCGCTGTATCGTCATGGACATCGGTATGACTTATTTCATCTTCTACGGGACCATAAACCCATTCATTGATCATATCGTCCCACCAGCCTATTCTTACATTTATATCTATATCGGGAGCTTCCTCTTCTTCCGTGACTGTCACAGAGGTAGTATCCCTTCTTTCTGCTATCGAGTCTTTCCAGCAGCGTACGCCAAAAGAATAAGTACCCTCGTCTTGAAGCGTTATTTCTTTACTCCCTTCTGTTTGATTTGATCCTTGATCTCCGTCCCATTCATTTATTGTGGGACTGGAGAATGCAACACAGTCAGGAGCTATGGATGGGTCTTTGTCGGTCAATTCCCACTTTATTTCTACTGTTTCACCAGGGGAAATTTTGTTTTGATCGCTATAAACATTTATTTCTGCATCGTGTTCTACGGGGAGTGTAACCTCGTCGGGTTTTCCTTTACAGCAAAAAATATATTCGTAGGGCCCGCACTTCTCCATTACATCCCTTCTTTTCTCTCCCAAATAATCTTCGCATCTTTGATGGCTGGAGACGTGTTCGGAACCCGGGGGGCATCGATCTATTTCATCCGGATCGTACACGGCGAATTCGGGAACATGTACGCATTCGCTCCAAAAGTAGATCTCTTCATAATATGGCGCTCCCTCCCCTACGTTTTCTACTATTAAGCAATCCAGAGTGAAAGCCTGCCCTCCAAAAACAGCATCTTCCAAGTAAGAACGACTGGGAACATTGCTTGTTACTACACCGATCTGCCTTTCACACAAAGTGGCGGGATCACCTCCGAATATCCCATCTCCATCCCTGTATAGAGTTACCCTACAAGAGGAATCGGTTTCTATAAGAAGATCCCAGTCCCCCAGAGCATCTCCATCAGTGGTGTTTGTATAGATAATTCTATCTCCTTCAAATTCTTTTATTTCAAAATTAAGAGTTCTGTCTTCTCCTCTTATATAAATTTCTCTTTCTCCGACTTTTTCGTATTCATTTCTATTTCTCTTGTATTCTCTTGCTTCGTCAAGATTCATATAGCGAAAACCTTTTACGGATTGTATGTTTTCGCCTCCGAGACTACTGCGAATATCACTTACATTTCTTTCTCCAATTTCTACTATGTCGGGCTCACCACCATAATTCTCTTCGGGAAAGAAAGCAACGAAGGCACAAGGAGGTTCACCCAGATCTTTAGGGTCAAGCCCTTGTAGTCTCATCTTCATCTCTTGAACTTCTTCAGTGACATCAGTGAGCTGTGTGAGTTGAGGGTTTATAGTGTTTAGGATCAAAAAAGAAGCCAAAAGCAATACAAGACCTGTTGCCGCAGAGGTTATTCTTTTCATTGCCTCTTTTGTTTTTCCCGGGTTTCCGGCGGCGGTCATGTATTCTATTCCCCCGTAAACAAGCATTGCGAAAACAAAAAACCCTCCTATTCCTATGCCCCATCCATAAAGGTACTCAATAAAGTGATGGAGTTGCGGAGCTCTCCCTTCTTCTTCCATTTGCTGAAAATTGACCCCCGTTAGAGGTGAAGTTGGCCAATTAAGCTGAGTTTCCACATCTCCTATTGCCGTTTGAAAATCTTCTTCGTTATTTTCCCCCAAAGAAAAAAGAGGAAAGAAGAGAATGAGTAATGCAAGAAAAAAAACTACTTTTTTGGAATTCATTGGTTTTTTATTTAAGCTTTATGGAATCTATAATATGATCCGCTATTGGTGATACTTCTTCCCAATTCCTGCTAAATCCGCTAACGGAAACCAGATAATAATATCCTTCTTTTGTGGACACTATCTTCTTTCTTGATACTGATATAACTCCTCCGAGATCATTTTTTGTTTCAAGAATATATCCGCTTTCCTTCTTTTCTTTTTCTGTAATTTTCATATTAGCTCCATCTATTTCTATTTCCTTTTTTATTATCTCCAACACTTCTTCTATATCGGAGGCTTCCATTTTTAAAACAGCCAGAGAAGGCGGGTTGTACGGGTCTTCCGATTGGGCGATAAAAAGGAACTCTGCTTTTTCTGTTTCAACCTTTTCTTCTTCGAATTCTTTTACAGTTGTCCATTCGGAAGGGTATTTGAAAGCCACCTCTCCTTCCTTGGAAAAGGTGGCGAATTCAATATTGTCTATATCAATCGTACTTTCTTCTTTTGTACTTGTATCGTTTGAGTAGATTGAGTCCGGAAACATTTCTTGATATTCGGGTGGCAACCCTTCTCTGTATTCTTTGGGCATTATTTCCTGAAGGCGTTCTTCGGGTATCATCTTCATGATCTCCTCGTCGTCGGGAAGCAAGCTTTCTCTGTCGGAAGCTTCCATTCCTTCTCCCAATGGAGGGTCGGAAGAAGGCTTGGAGGTTCCTATATTCACCAGTCTCCAGTAAGAAGCAAAGATCAGGAAAAATATCATGATCACGCTAATGATGAGAGTTCTTTTGTCTTCTCTTTTCATTTTTAAGTTGATTTTAAGCCAATTGCCGCTGGAGCTGTTTGCGGCAAATCGAAAAATGTTATTCCAAGGAAGATCGGACCAGTGTCATCCATTCTTCTATACTTAATTCTTCCGCACGTCTGCGGAGATCTATTCCGGAACTCTCCAGTTTCTTTATCTTTTCTTCTGGGTTTGAGTCTACTACTTTCTTTTTCTTATTGTCAAGAAAAGAAAGGTTTTTACGAAGCTGTTTTCTCGGATGCGCAAAACCTGTTCTTGCAAGATAAAAGAACTCTTCTCTGAATTTTTTTGGGAGGTAATAAGTGTTTTTATTAGGATTTATTTTCACGATCGAGGAATCTACTCCCGGAGGGGGCCAGAAAGAGTTCCTGGAAATATGGCTTATGATCTTGGAGTCTGCATAGAACTGCAAAGAAACGGCTAGCAGATTCATATGAGGAGGACTTGCCATCATCCTTTCTGCCACTTCTTTTTGTGTAACCAATATCATTGAAAGAGGAGGATTCTCTCTTTCCAGGAATTTTCGGATTATAGCGGGAGCTATATAATAAGGAAGGTTCCCCACTACTTTGTAATTAAAAAAAGAGAACTCAAATTTCAAAATGTCGTTGTTTTTTATTATAACGTTCCTTTCTTTTTGAAAGATCTCTTTAAGGATGGGAGTGAATCTTTCATCTTTTTCCAAGGCAATGACTTGTCCTGCTTCTTTTGCAAGGAAGATGGTCAGAGACCCGGCTCCTGCTCCAGGTTCGATCACGACATCCTTTTTTGACAAGGAGGCCGCAGACACTATTTTCCTTAAAATATTCTTATCTATTATAAAATTTTGACCAAGGTGCTTTTTTGGCCTTATGGAGTATCTATGGAGTAATTCTCTTAATTGTGCGGGGCTTGCGGGGTCCATATTGACATTTTGAGGGATTATTACTATCATTATAGTGCACTTTTTTTACAAGTTAAACTCCTTGGGAGAGCGATTTTCCAGAAAGATCCCAGGTGAAGTTTTATTCATAACAAAAGAAAAAACTCCTTAGCTGTGCTTTGGAGCAAAGGTAAAGAAAAAGGAAGAAAAATAAGGAGAAGCGACTTTCTCCTTGTTTTTGTTTTTTTTGGATTGCTGCTATTTTCTTGTTTTGCATCACAGGGGACCCCTGATTTAAAAGAGAAGACAGCGCCTGAGCACAGCAGCAACGATCTTTTTATTTCTTATAATAAGAATGGAGGGCCGGGGTTTGAAAAGATAACTTTTTTCGGAAGCAATTCCTTGCTTGCCGGGTCCACCCCTTATTTTACCGAAACAAGCGTTATGGGAGCAAAGGGACTTGAAGGGGAAAGGAGTAGCATAATGTCCTACAAAGTACAAAAAGGAGATACAGTGGATAGTGTTGCAGAAGAATTTGGTATTAGCAAAGAAACCATAGAGTGGGCAAACAATGTGGAGAATGGAATAAAGGAAGGAGATGAACTATTGATACTTCCCACTACAGGAGTATTGTATTATGTTGAGAAAAACGATTCTCCAAGCGAGATCGCGGAAAAACACAAGGCGGAACTTGATAGAATAATGAGCTTTAATGACATTGAGGCTTCTGATATAAGACCCGGGGAGATGCTTATTATACCGGAAGGAGAGAAACCTCCCGAACCTGCCCCTTCAACAGAACCGAGTGCTCCTTCAGGTTTTTCTTCTGTGGGATTTGCCGTTCCTACGCGGGGAACGGTAACACAAGGTGATCATCCCGGGCATAGAAATGCAATTGATGTGGCAAATTCCTGTGGAACTCCAATATATTCCGCGTCCTCCGGAATAGTGGTAAGAACCGGATATGATGGTAGAGCGGGAAGGTATGTTCTTGTGGATCATGGAAACTTTGAGGCTTTGTATGCACATATGCAGGGAGTCAGCGTCTCTTCAGGACAAAGGGTAAGCTCTGGACAAAGAATGGGTACTATGGGAAATACCGGTTACACCATAGGAGCTACGGGATGCCACTTGCATTTTGAAACAAGAAACGGATCCAACCCTTTTTCTCATATGCAAAGAGGTGAAAGAATGTAAAATGAACAACACTAAAAAACCTCCCTGCAAGAAACAGGGAGGTTTTTATTCGTTAAAACTAGAGGCAATCTTTGCAATATTTGGATTCAGGAGAAACTGAAAGTTTCTTGTAGGATATTTCTTTCTCGCATTTCTCACATTTTCCGTAAGTCCCTTGCTCTATTTTTTTAAGAGCTTCTTCAATGTTCTTCAGTTTTGTTTCCAGTGCGTGCTCCACCGGGAGAAGAGAAGAGTATTCCTCCACCTCATCTGCTTCTTCTTCTTGATGATTTCCGTTGAAATTGGGATAAGAGGTTTCCCAATCTCCTTCCGGCAAATTATCTTTCTGGGCGAAACGACCCAGCATTTCTTCCAATGATCTTTTGTTTTCCTCAAGCGTATTTTTTAATTTTGTGATTTGTTTTTTGTTCATGGTTAATTTTCTCTTTGATATTCATAATATCTTTCAATGAGCTTCTCCATTGTTTCCAAGGATGTGGCAAAAAGCAATCTTTCCCTCATTATTGCATAATAGAGCCCGACTCCATCCTCTCCTTTTCTGTGACGTATGGAAACAGTTCTGGGTGCGTCTCCTTCATAGGGGGTCGGTTCCAGGTCACTATCGAGCAAAGGAATTTCTTTTTCCAAAAAAGAGAACAGTCCTTGAAGGTCTTTTTCGATGGTTTCTTCCCAAGGGCGCATTATTGTCCACTCTATTTCTTCTTCGTCCTCTTCATCAAATCTTGCAATGAAAGCGAGGTCATTCCTTCCTTTGTTCGGATGAACAATTAAGTTGAAATTACTATCTATTTTTTCAAAAAACTTTTGAGGGAAATTTAAACCAAAGATCTCCTCGAGATCTTTTAGGTCAAAGATACTGGGATCATCTTCTCGGTGATCTTCCACGATCACTCGAACAATATCGCCATCTCTTTCTTCTTCAATAATCCTTTTCATGTGAATAAGGAATTCTTCTTCGGAGGAGATGGCAAATCTTTCAACTTCATCCTTTTCGGGATACAGCATTAAAAGGGGAGAGGTAGCCTGGGGAGTATGAACTTCTCTTACGATTCTTTCCGGCTCTACCGGTTCGATTCTGGGAATGAAAAAAGAACGATAAAAAAGGGTTGAAAAGAGTGCTGTTAAAACTGCAAGACCCAAGGAAATAAAGATTCTTATCCATAGCTTTGACTCTTCGCTAGGTCTTTGCGGAATATTCACATTCAATTGAAGAGGTTCTTTTTCTTTTATAACCTCATTTTCCTCATTAAAGGAGGAAATGTTTTGGTTCATTATTTCATCCAATATCTCTGAAGGATTCAATCCTCTTTCTCGTGCTTTGTTGAAAAATTCTTTCTTTTCCGGGTTTTGCTTTTCTATCTTTTCAAGTATCTCTTTGTCACTAAAATATTTTTCGCGTGCTTTTTTTATTGATTCTGCAATTTTCATATTATTCCTTTTCCTTAATTTTTTCTTCTATTCTCTTCAGGAAATTTTCTCGCAATCTTTCCTCTCTTTCTTGCGCTTCTTTACTTAGAACAGTTTTTCCCTTCCTTTCTTCTTTTAGAGGGTTTACGCGAAGATAAGAATTTTCTTTACCTTTTTCTGTTCTCGGAGAATCATAAGATGAACCGGCTTGAGAAATATTCTTTTCTTCCTTTTTTTCCGAGGAAGCCTCTTCTTTTTTTTCCGAGACTTTGGAATCGGAAAAGGAGTTTTGCCTTATTATTTCATCCAATATCTCTGAAGGGTTTGCTCCCCTATTTTTTGCTTTCTCAAGAAAATCCCTTTTTTCCGGGTTTTGCTTTTCTATCTTTTCAAGTATCTCTTTGTCATTAAACCCCCTCTCCCGAGCTTTTTTAATGGATTCTATGATTTTCATATTATGAATAATTACTCCTCTTTTGCTTGGATCTTTTTTAAGAATTCTTCTCTTATTTGCTCTTCTTCTTTTTCCTTTTCCTTTCTCTCTTTTTCTTTGGACAACATTTCCTCATAAGAAGTCTCTTTCCTCTTTGATTCATCGATGGATGGTATTTTTTCCTGAAGTTTGCTTTGTCTCATTATTTCTTCCAGTATTTCAGTAGAGCTAGCTCCTCTGTTCAAGGCTTCTTGAATAGCTTCCTCTTTTCGGGGATTATAATTTCTTATTTCCTGAAGAATCTCGTCGTCGCTAAGCCCTCTCTCCCGAGCTTTTTTAATGGATTCTGTTATATGCATGAATAAGAATTAAAAACGGAAATTAAGATCGGACAAATTATTCCTCTTTTCTTCGTCATTTTCTCCTTGCTCTTCATCACCTTTCTTCTGAGAGCTTGATTCCTCTATAGAGCCCGGAATACTTCCCTTGCTTATATCAACATTTTCCGGGAGAAAGAAATCAAGATCGGAAACATTTTTCTTTTCTTCTTTTTCCGGTTGAAAAGATGAGAGCATTTCTTCTCTTTTGACCTCCTCCTCTTTTTCGAAGGAAGGCTCCTTTTTGTCTTCGGAGGTATCCGGAAGAGTGAAATCCAACTCTTCTTCTTTCTCTTGTTCTTCTTTCTCACCCTCCCCCTCTTCTTCTTCCTCCTCC
>Ga0207421_10000619_pt1 | contig 45927 bp, 39 predicted proteins | sample SodLakKL_010_SED_4_FD_187542 | JGI IMG/M metagenome (GOLD analysis project Ga0207421, IMG submission 187542) | Alkaline sediment microbial communities from Lake Tanatar, Kulunda Steppe, Russia - 8KL_010_SED (SPAdes) (version 2) | ecosystem: Environmental > Aquatic > Non-marine Saline and...
GGCGCACCGAGCACTCAAGCTGTTGCCATGCGGAGGGAAAAAACACCCTGTAAAATTGGCATGCTTATTTTAATTTGCTTTATTTGCCAAATAAAGCTTTAATGCTACCTCGTAGAGGCGAATTATGTTCGAAAACGAAGTTTTCGTGCATAATTCGGGCTAACCCTCTCCCGCCAGGGGAGAGGGGACTGATGGAAGGTTTTGCTGTGTGAAAAATTTCACTTCACTGCCGGCCAAATTATGATAAACTAATACGCCGCAAAAAAGCTCACTGAAACTTTCCCGTGGCTATTTCAATTCACGAAAAGGATGATATAAGATGACTGACTCAAAATTAGAAGCGATAAGAAGCCTGCCAAAAATTGATCTACACCTTCACCTTGACGGTGCGATAAGAACCCGGACAATACTTGAATTAGGAGAAAAACATAGTGTTGACCTGCCTGCTGACAATGTTGAGGAGCTTTCCAAACACGTGCAGGTTCAGCCATCCTGTCGAAGTCTGACCGATTTTTTGGCTTGTTTTGAGGTCTTTTATCCTGTGCTCCAGTTTCCGGACGCGGTTGAGCGAATAGCCTATGAATTATGCGAGGACCTGGCGGACCAGAATATAATTTACGCAGAAACCCGATTTGCTCCTGTTCTTTTGACTGAGGAGGGGGCCAGCCAGGAAGAAATGATACTGGCGGCACTGAAAGGTTTGAAGCGCGGCCGGAGTGAATTTGGAGTGCCTGTAAAACTACTTCTATGCGCCTATCGAGGCACGCCCCCGGAGGCCAGTGCAGAGGTTGTTGAGCTGGCTCAAAAATATAGGGAAGAGGGTATAGCCGGAATTGATTTTGCCGGCGATGAAAGTCAATATGACGCCCGCGAGCACATGGAGGCGTTAAAACTGGCCCGAAAATACAATCTTCCACTTACAATTCACGCCGGTGAAGCCGGGGGAGTGGAAAATATCAGGGAAGCGGTAGATCTTGGCGCTGATCGTATCGGACACGGAGTTCGCCTCGAAGATGATCAGGAGTTACTGACCGAAGTGGTTGATAAAGAAATACCGCTGGAGCAGTGTCTGACCAGTAACCTTCAGACGCAGGCAGTCTCAGAAATAGATGAGCATCCGTTCCCGGATTTTTACAACCAGGGTGTAAAAGTTACGATCAATACGGACGATCCCCGCATAAGTAGTATCGATATCAACGATGAGTTTATCCTTGCGGCCGAGAGTTTTGATCTTGAGCTTGATGATTTAAAAGCTATCTTACAAAATTCAGTTGAAGCAGCTTTTGTCGACGAAACAACCCGCAAACAACTGCGTGAGAAAATATAAAACTTTAATTTAATTAGAGGTGTATGGTCATGGGTGATTTGAATCAGAGTGACAAGGAACTAATAGCAGAGGCATCCGAAGCGTTAAAAAACGCTTATGCTCCTTACAGTAAGTTCAGAGTAGGAGCCGCTGTGAAAACGGACGGCGGAACTGTTTATCGCGGTTGTAATGTAGAAAATTCTTCTTACGGCCTGACAAACTGTGCTGAGCGCACGGCGATATTCAAAGCTGTTTCCGATGGGGAAAGAGAGTTCGACAGTCTGGCCATAGTGGTAGAATCGGCCGACGGTCTGGGCACGCCCTGCGGTTCCTGCCGCCAGGTGTTAAGTGAATTTAACCTCTCGATGGATGTTATCATGGCCAATACGGCCGGCGAAGCTGAAAAAATGTCTGCTGCTGAACTGCTCCCCAAAAGTTTTGCCGCTGAGCAGCTTGACCAGGAAAAAATTAATCCAAAGTAAAAACATTATTTGTTTTAAACAAGATTTTTTGGATGGATTGTGGGCTAAAGCATGAGCAAGGGAAGCTTACGTAAAATTAAGTCAAGGATTTTAGCCCAAGAGGAGGAAAATCTGGCGGCCAGTGCCATTTCCTCCAGCCAGACTCGCGGTCGTGATAGATCGGAACCCCCCCACCTTTTCAGAACACCTTTCCAGGTTGACCGTGACCGGATAATTCATTCGCCTTCCTTTCGTCGTTTGAAGTTTAAAACCCAGGTTTTTATTGAACCGCTGAGGGACGATACACGAACCAGGTTGACCCATACCCTTGAGGTAATGCAAATCAGCCGCACTGTCGCCCGGGCTCTGGCCCTGAACGAAGACCTCACGGAAGCGATAGCACTCGGTCATGACCTCGGTCACACTCCGTTTGCCCACATCGGAGAATCTGTTCTCGATGAACAGAGTCCCGCCGGATTCCATCACAGCAATCAATCGGTCCGTATAGTCGAAACCCTTGAAAAAGAGGGGCGCGGACTTAATCTGACCGGGGAGGTTAGAGATGGAATCGCCGCTCATTCAAAATCTTCACGCTCTATCTGTGATCCTGTTAACTCCGACGTTTCGATCAGCGAAGAGGCTCTGGTTGTCAGACTCTGTGATAGTATTGCTTATTTAAACCATGATATTGAAGATGCGATTAAGCTTGGTGTTTTGGATAAAAAGGACCTGCCGGAGGATCTGCTAAGAAAACTTGGGCATAAAAGTGGCGAGCGTATCTCCCGCTCAGTTGCCAGCATTATTAAGGCCAGCAGTAGCTGCGGTGAGCTTCGGATGGATCCTCAGATTCGAAAAGCTACCGATGACTTACGCGATTTTTTGTTTGAAAATCTATACCTGGCAAAAAGTGATTCGCCAATCAATAACGAGGCCCGCCGGGTGATGAGTGAACTCTATAAATTTTTCCGAGAGAACCAGCAGTTGATTTATCAGGAATTGCCCTTTCTGGAGAAAATAGAGGCTGATCAGCCGGTGGTGGATTTTCTCAGCTTACAGAGTGATCTGTCGATTGTGCGACTTTATCGTAAGTATATAGGCCTAGATCTGGAGCATCTTCCGGCCTATGAATGATTTTTCCAAAAAAATTTTTATATGTCAAAAAGTCCTTTCAATTTTAGACTGGCAAGGTAGAATAGTATAAATGATAGGAACAATAAGTTTATCCCAGTTTCGCAAAAAAGTGATTTTTTAATGTCAGAAAAATCTGTGCTGATTGTGGAAGATGCAGTTGTTATATGTGAACATCTGAAAATGCTGGTAGAAAACCAGGGTTATCAGGTGGTTGGTGTGACTGATAACGGTCGCGAGGCGGTGGAGCTTGCCGCCAGCGAACTTCCTGACCTCATACTTATGGATATCAAGTTGATTGGCGATATAGATGGTATTGAGACTGTAAAGCAGATTAAAGAAGAACATGGCGATCGTATTGGAGTTGTCTACATAACTGCTTATGGTGACGAAGTAACTCTTAAAAAAGCTCGCAAATCCGGGGCTAAAGCGCTGTTTACCAAACCGGTTCGCAAAGAAGCACTCGATTGGATCCTACGCTGGTATTTCCATGGCGAGCAAGACCTGACTTCAACACCTTCTTCCCTGCAGGCCTGGTTTTTTAATTCTGAGTAATCCCCGCCCTCTTTTTGAATTAACAAATCCTTTGAAAAAAATCTAAAACAGAGATAGACTAAACCTATAGAAAGCAAATGCGCGAAAAATGAGTTGCCTGCTGCGAGTTGCGGGTTAAAAACTGTAACTATAAACTGGTAACTTTAAACTGGAAACTGGTAACTTTAAACTGGTAACTGGAAACTTTAAACTTGAATTACGAATCAAACCCGTAATGACGAGATAAGTGGTATTGAACAGAAAACGCGCCAGACAGAGACAAATTAAGAACAGTTTTAGGAGGAGCGACCATGTCTGTTGTTGATCAAGAAATTTCAGATCTAGCCCGGCTGTCTCGATTGAATCTGACACCGGAGGAAGAGGAAGAACTGGGCGAGGACCTGAATGAAATACTGGAATTTGCGGAGAAAATTAACGAAGTTGACACCGAGGGTATTGAACCGACCTATCACGCCCTGCCGGTAAATAACGTTTTTAGGGAGGACGAGGTTCGCCCGTCCCCTTCCCCGAAGCCGGCGCTTGAAAATTCGGCCGACAGTGTCGACGGTTATTTTGTTGTCCCCCGGGTGATTGAGGAGTAATGGAAACCGAATTACTTGATCTTTCGTTAAACGAACTTCAAAATAAGCTTCAAAACAGCGAGATAAGTCCTGTTGAACTGGTTGAAGCGTCTATCAGCCGTTATCAAAATTTTGACAAGGAAATAAATTCTTTCGTTTCTTTCAACTCCAAAGAGTCGCTTCAGAAAGCGCGTGAAGTTGATGTTTCCCGGGAAAATGGCCCGCTGGCCGGAATTCCTCTGGCTTTAAAGGATAACCTCTGTCGGGCGGGGTATGCTACAACCTGTGGTTCAAACATATTGGAAGGCCATAGGCCGCCCTACACCGCCACAGCCGTGAAAGCAATCGAAGAGGCTGGAGCCATTATTGTTGGAAACGCCAACATGGACGAGTTTGCCATGGGCTCTTCCACGGAGACCAGTGCTTACGGACTAACCCGTAATCCCTGGGATACGGAGCGTGTCCCCGGTGGTTCAAGCGGCGGTTCCGCTGCTGCTGTGGCTGCCGGGATTGTTCCTGCTGCTCTTGGTTCGGATACCGGTGGTTCTATTCGCCAGCCGGCTGCCTTTAGCGGTGTTGTGGGCTTTAAACCAACGTATGGGCGTGTAAGCCGTTACGGACTTATCGCCTTCGCCTCTTCGCTTGACCAAATCGGTCCGATTACCCGAACGGTTGAGGACGCGGCGCTTTTAACTGAAATAATTAGCGGCCATGATCCGGCTGATAGCACCTCACTTGATCAGCCGGTTCCTGAATACCACGGAAATATCAATCCAAAACCGGAAAATCTTACAGTTGGAATCCCGGCCGAGTATTTTGGTGAAGGGGTAGACGAAGAGGTAGAGACGATTGTGCGTCAAGCAGCCTCTGACCTGAAGGCCGAAGGAGCAGAGCTGGTTGATGTTAGTCTATCCACTACCGAACAGGCAATTTCCGCCTATTACGTGATTGCTACCGCCGAGGCGAGTAGTAACCTGGCTCGTTTTGACGGTGTTCGATACGGCCCGCGGGCGCAGGAGTTTGAGGATATGATTGACATGTATTCACAGACGCGTGCTGAAGGTTTTGGAGCCGAAGTTAAGCGTCGAATAATGCTGGGTACTTTTGTCCTCTCCAGCGGCTACTACGAGGCCTACTACGGCAAGGCCCAGAAGGTGCGAACTCTTATCAAACGGGACTTTGAAAACGCCTTCGAGAAGTGTGATTTAATACTAACTCCAACCACTCCAACTGCCGCTTTTAAGCTCGGCTCAAGAGTAGACGATCCTGTCCAGATGTATATGAACGACGTATTAACCGCGCCTACTAACCTAGCCGGCCTGCCGGCCATAACTCTGCCGGTTGATGCTAATTCTGACGGTTTACCGGTCGCCGCCCAGTTGATAGGTCCGTCGCTTTCTGAACAAATGCTGTTTGATATCGCATATTTGCTGCAGGAATTATCTCCCTGGGAGCCCTGTTCTGCTCCCCTGAAAGAATGAATTGGTGATTATGCTATGAAAAATGAAATTGTAATTGGTCTTGAAGTTCACGTTCAGTTGAAGACGAAAAGTAAGCTATTTTGTGGTTGCAGCACCGAGTTTGGTGCTGACCCAAACGCCAACACATGTCCCGTCTGCATGGGCTGGCCGGGTACTCTGCCCGTGCTCAACCGTCGAGCTGTGGAATTTGGTATGCTCGCCGCTCTATCCCTGAACTGTGAAATTAATCAAGATATTAAATTTGATCGCAAAAATTATTTTTATCCCGACCTTCCAAAGGCATATCAGATCAGTCAATACGACATGCCGCTGGCTGAGGAGGGTCAGGTTGAGGTTGAGCTGGACGGTGAGAAGGCCGTAGTAGGTATTGAAAGGCTACATCTTGAGGAAGACGCCGGTAAGCTGGTTCATTCCACTGCCGGGGCTGAGTCTTATGTTGACTATAATCGGACTTCCGTCCCGCTTGCCGAGATAGTGACCAAGCCGGACATAACCTCGCCCGAACAGGCCGAAGTCTTTTTGCGTTCCCTCAAGCAGAGAATGGAATATCTTGAGGTTAGCGACTGTAACATGGAGGAAGGCAGTCTGCGCTGTGATGCTAACCTCTCTGTGCGCACTCCTGAAGGCGAGCTGGGGACAAAGACGGAAGTCAAAAACATGAACAGTTTCAAAGGGGTAAGAAAAGCTCTTGCTTATGAGGCCCAGCGTCAGAAAAAGGTACTCTCCTCAGGTGGAGAAGTTGTTCAGGAGACAAGGTTGTGGGACGAGTCGGAGCAGATCACACGTGAGATGCGATCTAAGGAAGAGGCTCACGACTACCGCTATTTTCCCGAACCAGATCTTGTTCCCGTAAAAATTGACAGTAAGTGGCAAAGTGAAGTCAAACAGTGTCTGCCCGAGATGCCCGAAGAAAAATATGAGCGGTTTCAAGCCGAATATGATCTATCCGATGAAGCAACGCAGACGTTAACCGCCAGTAGACCGCTGGCCGATTTTTTTGAGCGGGCGTTAACCGGGGACGTTTCACCCCGGTCAGTCAGTAATCTTATAATTGCCGATCTGAAGCGTGAAATGAATGAGCGTGACTGGACGATAAATGACGTGAATATAACGCCGGAGAACCTGGCGGCTCTTGCCCGAATGTTTGAGGAAGATGTTATTAGCAGTAACGTCTGTTCCGAACTGATAGCCGAACTGGTGGAATCGGGTGGTGACCCTGAAGCGATAGTTGAAGAACGGGACCTGAAACAAATTTCCGACGCTGGCGAATTAGAAGCTATAATTGATGAAGTTATAAACGAAAATCCGGATGCGGTTGAGGATATTCGCAGCGGTGCTGACCAGGCGATTGGCTTCTTAATCGGTCAGGTGATGCAAAAAACACAAGGCCAGGCTGATCCGGGCCAGGCCAGGAAAATGTTGCAGGAACGGGTTTGACCAGACTACCACTCGGGAGTGGTTTTTATTATGCGTGCGGGAAAAAAGTTCGGGTTTAAGTTTCTTTTAATACTTATATTCTGGGGCGTTATTGCCGGTTTTATTGTTGGCTATTTAGCCGAGATAGGACTTGATCACCTCGATTATCCAGTTATTGAACCTTATGCCGGCGCACCGCTGGGAGCCGGCATAGGATTTGTCATGGCTCTGCTTGCTTATCTTACCTGCCGCCGTGCCCTTTTCGATTATATAACTGATTTACGCGAAGAACTTGCCGCTATAGGTGAACTGCCTTTCGGAATTGACGAGGATTTAAACCTTTCGGACCAGGCCAGTGCTTTCTACGGGTTATTTGAGTATGAAGTTTCAAAACTTGCTGAATATCGGGATCGTTTGAACGAACTATCCGATCAGTCCAAAAGAGTTATAGAAGAAGCAGGTCGTCGCGATATGTCACCTTTGAGGCGTTATCTTGAGCTGCTTGACGAAAAACTGGATAAAGTTGCGGCTGTAGATCGTGATCTTGAGAGTATACAGACCTGGATTCAGGATGAGATACTTCCGGTCTCTCAGGTTGATTTTGATCCGCTGGAGCTTGAACAGATGGAAGAATTTGAGGGGATGATTGATTTTCAGCAGGATCTGGAGAAGACTCTGCAGGAGGCAGAAAGGCGAGTTAAAGAGGCTAAAAATGTAGTGTTACCCTGGGGCGAGGGGCCGGGAAAAATACGTGAGGGCATTGAACAGGCCAACCAGCTTCTGCTGGATATGAGTGAGCTTTTCCGTGAATTTCCTTCTGAGACGCTGCCCGAACAGGCAGAAACTCTGCGTCAGCACACACAGCGTTGGGACCGGCTGGCGGAGAAAATCGAGGATGGCTACAAATCGCTTGTGAATACCCTTAACGACTCACACACTGCTTTGCAAGCTTTTTCAAGACAGGCCAGTTCTTCAACTCCCCCGCCTTCTGTCTGGAAAAACCTTAAAGACGAATTATCGGCTGTCGATAATAAAATTAACCGTCTTAGAGAGCTGACGGGTGACAATTGGACGGTAAGTTTGAGAAGTCACGTCGATGATTTGCGTGACCAAATTTACTGGATAAAAGAAGCACTGCACGAGCTTCGAGAAGAGACAAAATCAGAGGTTGACACAGTAAGCGCCCTCGACGGCTTGGCTGCAGAGCTGGATAAATTTCTCTCTGCAGGAGAAAAGTAGACGTTGCAGCAAAAAAATGCTAAAGTCTCGGTCACGGAGGGCCGATTATTATAACAAGGGAGGTAGTTACCAATGAGTATTGAAGGCGTCACAAGCGCACAAATTATTCGCCGGTTAAAAGGTGTTCAACAGGCGTCCGAATCTGACGGCGCCGGTCGCTCGAAGGCAGCCGGTGGCGACCAGCTCAACATTTCCGGTGACGCCCGCTTCGCTCGCACCCTTGCCCGGGTTCAGGAACGGATTGACAATACCCCTGAAGTCCGGCAGGATCGCGTGGCTGAAGTTCAAGAACGGCTCGACGAAGGCTTTTATGAGTCCGACGAAGTTATCGACGAAGTCGCCGATAACATCGCAGCCGTTTTTCTTGGCGAACAGTAATTTTCCGTAGAGTTACGACGAATTATCTCTAAGGCCCTTATAATATATGCCCCGGGTAGGATTCTATCCGGGGTTTTATTTTGCCCTTCTTTCTTTGCTCCCACCTTCTCGTATTTCATTTTAATAGGTATAATTACTTTTCTCTCTGCATCGATCCTGTAATTAGGCAACCTGAAAATTCAAATGAGGTGTAAAAATGAATTATTCTGAAACTATTAATTTGCCCCGCACAGATTTTTCTATGAAAGCCGGTTTGAGTCAGAATGAGCCGCGGCGGCTGGAAAAGTGGCAGGCAGACGATCTTTATCAGATGATGCTGGAAAATCGTAAGGACTCTGAGAGATTCATACTTCACGACGGTCCGCCCTACGCCAACGGTAATATTCATATCGGACACGCGTTGAATAAAATTCTTAAGGACATACTTGTTAAATTCAAAACGCTCCAGGGGTTTTATGCTCCCTACGTGCCCGGGTGGGACTGTCACGGCCTTCCCATTGAGCACGAGGTAACAACCGAAACTCCAGAATTGAAGGAAGAAGGAACCGAGGCGGTTCGTTCCGCCTGTGAAGCCTATTCGCTTAAATATGTAGAACATCAACTGGAGCAGTTTAATCGTCTCGGAGTTACCGGCGATTGGGAAAACCCTTATTTAACTCTCGATTCGGAGTATGAAGCTGAAATTTTGCGCTCTTTCTTGCGGCTGGTTGAGCAAGACTTTATTTACCGCCAGCTTAAACCCATTCACTGGTGCTGGGACTGTGAAACCGCCCTGGCGGAAGCAGAAGTAGAATATGATTCCATAAAATCCCCCTCTATCTATGTGGATTTTAAAGTGATAGAGGACCCGAACCACGTTCTTAAAACTGATGAAGTCAATCTGATGATCTGGACGACAACTCCCTGGACTCTGCCGGCCAACGTTGCCGTTGCCGTTCATCCGGAGGTTAATTACGTTGAGTTTCGCGATCCCGAGGGAACAGTTCATTTGCTGGCAGAACGTCTGCTGGCTCCTACTGTCAGCCGTCGCGATTGGACAACGGCTGATGTCGATGTTCTTGCTTCCTATGAAGGAAGTGAACTGGAAGATTTAGTCTGTGCCCATCCCTTGATTGAAAACCGGGCTTCGCGAGTTGTCAACTCAAAAATCGTAACTCTTGATCAGGGCACGGGGTGTGTCCATATTGCCCCCGGACATGGTCAGGAAGACTTTGAATTAGGGCAGGAGTATGATCTGCCGGTTGTCTCCCCCGTCAACGATCGTGGTGAATTCACTGAAGAATATCCGCCTCAGGCAGGTGTTCACGTTCTGACGGCTCAGGATAATATAAACCAGGAGCTTTCAGATAAAGGAACATTATTTCACCAGGAAAAAATAGAACACTCTTATCCTTTCTGCTGGCGCTGCGACAAACCTGTTATTTTCAGGGCTACTCCCCAGTGGTTTCTTGACGTTGATCATCACGAACTGCGCAAAAATGTGCTGGATTCACTGGATAATGTTAGCTGGTACCCGCCGCGATCGCGGAAACGTTTTCAGTCCATGGTCGAGAGACGGCCGGACTGGTGTCTGTCTCGACAGCGTGACTGGGGTGTTCCAATCCCCGCCATATTGTGCCAGGATTGTGGTGAAGCGCTGCTTGTTCCCGAATTAATAGAATCTTTTATTGAAGTTGTTGAAAAAGAGGGGAGTGATGTATGGTTTCAAAAACCGGTTGACCGGTTTCTTCCCGCTGCCTATGAGTGTCCGGAGTGTGGCGGTGATGATTTTGCCAAGTCTGAGGATATACTGGACGTATGGTTTGATTCCGGGGTCAGTCACCTGGCTGTTCTTAAAAATAGAGAGGACCTGAGCTGGCCCGCAGACGTTTATCTTGAAGGCAGCGATCAACACCGCGGTTGGTTCCAACTCTCCATGCTGCCGTCCATGGCTCTCGAAGGGGAGCCCCCTTTCAGAGAAGTAATTACGAATGGTTTTGTTGTTGATGAAAAGGGCAAAAAAATGAGTAAATCAAGAGGCAACGTGGTTTCACCCCTCGAGGTTGCCGAGGAAGATGGGGCTGACATTCTGCGTCTCTGGGTGGCCAGCGAGGATTACAGCGAAGACGTTCGTATGGGTGAGAACCTGCTCGAACAGGTTCGCACCAAATACCGGCGAATCAGGAACATCTGTAAGTTCTTTCTTGGAAATCTCCAGGATTTTGACGGTTTTATCCCGGAAGAGGACCTTATTGAACACTCCAGTTTACATCCCGTCGATCGTTGGTTTGTTAGCGAACTGTATGGTCTTATACACCGGGTAACACGTGCCTATGAAGAACGCGAGTTTCACGCAGCGATGAACGAAATCAATAATTTCTGCGCCAATGAGGCATCAGCGCTCTTTTTAGATATCACGAAAGACAGGCTCTACTGTGACGGTGCTAATTCGTCAGGCCGCCGCAGCGCCCAGACGGCCGTTTATCACGGTCTGCGGACGCTGACACGTCTGATTGCTCCTGTGCTGGTTTTTACCGCCGACGAAGTTTGGGAGTATTTCAACGAGGAGTCAGTTCATCTTAGCGATTGGCCTGAAGCTAACTCCGACTGGGAAGACAAGGACCTCGTCGCTGACTTTGACCGTCTACGCCGCGTGCGCGAAGAAGTTACCCGGGCAATTGAAGACCACCCGGATGTAAGCGCTTCAGATGAAGCTTCAGTGACAATTTTCTGGCCCAAGGTTGAGTCATTGTTGTTAGACTATGAATCAATCCTGCCCGAGTGGTTTATCTGTGCTGATGTGACGGTTGTGAAGGGGAGCACCAGCCGCGAGATTGAGGTTAAACCGACAGAACACGATAAGTGTGAGCGCTGCTGGCGGTATCGTGATCATGTGCAGGTCCGCGAAGATGTTGACGGCGATTTGCTCTGCGAACGTTGTTACGAGGTAATATCTGAACAGGGTAAAGTGAATGAAGATTGAATCATCCTGGTCGGGTTTATCCAGTCGCGGGAAAAATCAGCATAAAACGAGTATTTTAACCGCATATACGCTTGCTTTTGCCGTTCTTTTTCTGGATCAACTGACAAAATTTTGGATTGAATACCAGCTTCGAATCCCCGGCAATCGCATCCGGGTCGTCTCCTTTCTTGATTTTTTCAATATCGTTTACGTTCAAAATCCCGGCGCCGCCTGGGGTATTCTTGAGGGCCACTGGTATATTTTTATTCTCGCCGCCCTGATTGCAGCGATTGTCTGCGTTTCTTTGATCCATTACTACCCTGACCATAGTTTGCGTTTCCCACTCGCCCTGGTTCTCGGTGGTGCACTGGGGAATTTAATTGATCGTATCTTTATAGCCGGCGGCGTTGTCGATTTTCTTGACTTTGGAATAAAAAACTGGCGCTGGCCGGCTTTTAACGTTGCCGATGCCGCTCTTACCCTGGCTGTTATCTGGTTGCTTAAAATCATTCTTTTTTCGCCGGAGTTCCAGACCGGTGACTGAAGAAATTTCTGTTGAACGGCAGGAAAGAATAGATAAATATCTGGCCTCGCAGTTGAGCCTCTCCCGTAGCAGTATCCAAAAATTAATTGTCTCGGGAAGAGTTATGCATAATAATTCAACGGTTGTTGACAAGAGCCGGGCTGTAAAGCCCGGCGACAGGGTAACGGTGGAGCTCCCTGGAAAGTCCCTGAATAGCAGAATCGTTCCCGAGGACAAACCGTTGTCGATATTATATGAGGATGAATATCTGTTGGCCGTCGACAAACCTTCCGGTATAATAGTTCATCCGGTCAGGCATGCTGAAGCAGGCGCTGATTTAGTCGCTGAAACTCTTGTTAACCGGTTACTTTTTCACTACCCCGAGCTGGAAAAAGTCGGCGGCCGAGAGCGCGCCGGCCTTGTTCACCGGCTTGATCGGGGTACAAGCGGTGTTCTTCTTGTCGCTCGGACTGCTGAGGCGTTACAGCGTCTGCAGCAGCAATTTAAGAATAGAAAAGTTTCAAAAGAATATCGGGCTATCTCGGCCGGTTCTATGAGCGACCAGAGGGTTCGGGTGGAAGTGCCCCTGGCGCGTGACCCCGTTAATCGATTGCTCTGGCAGCCCGATGCCGAAGGAAAAAGAGCGGTGACTATTTTTGAAAAGGGAGGTGAGAATAGTAGCAGGGTAGCTCTGAATTGTAGCCCGATAACCGGTCGGACCCATCAAATAAGAATTCATGCCAGTTATATCGATTTGCCCATAATTGGTGACGATAAATACGGAGGACCCGATGCTGAGCGTTTGATGTTACATGCTCGGTCGATCGAATTTAAGCATCCATTTAGTGACAAAAAGATTAAAGTAGAATCAAATTTACCGGAGGTGTTCAAACAGTTATGGTCAAAGATAGTTTAAAATTTTGTCTCATTTTTTCTCTGGCACTGGCGTTTCTCCTGTTTCCCTTATCAACTGTCGAGGCGGATCAGGATGAAATTATTGAACGTCTGGAGCTGGACCTTGAAGAGGCTGAACAGCAGAACCGCAGACTCGAACAGGACCTGGAAGAGCAGGCGGAGGAAAAAGAGCGTCTACGCCAGAAGATTGAGGAGCTTGAAGCCGAGTTGGAAGCTTCAACGCCGGCGCCAGCTCCACCGGCTGTGGATATTGATACCGAGGAAGTGGATGAGCCACTGCCGGAAGAGGTTGAAGAGCTTGAACAACCGGAGATGGAATATATCGTCGACCGCGATGATACGCTTCCTGAACCCGTGGAGAGCGTTGAAAGAACTCTCCAGAACATTCACGGCGAACGTCCGGAACTTTACTGGGAATACGGTCCGCACCGGGCTTACCCGATTCTAGCCCGCCCCCTGCAGCGTCATCTCGTCAAAACTATCACGGCTGACGACAGTCTGACTAAGCTGGCTCACCAGTTTTATCACGATTCCGATTACTGGGAGTTACTTTATCAATACAACTCCGAAATTATTGCTGACCCCAATGCTTTACCCGGTGGGCGGGAGATTGATTTGCCCCCCATCTATGATCTGGAATACATGCGTGACTGATCTATACCTGTAGGTGATTTTTTTGCGACCTGATGGACGAGAAAATGATGAACTGCGCGAAGTTGACATTGAAACCGACTACATAGTTTACCCCGAGGGTTCGGTGCTTATTTCCACCGGTAGAACGCGGGTGCTCTGTAATGCGACTGTGGATGAAAGCCAGCCCTATCACCTTCAGCACACCAATACTGGCTGGGTTACGGCTGAATATAGTATGCTGCCGCGTTCAGCCCCGCACCGCCAGGTAAGAGAGGTAGTTCACGGCCACCGCAAAGGGCGCACGTATGAAATCCAGCGTTTGGTAGGGAGAACTTTTCGGGCCGTGGTTGATCTTGAAAAGTTAGGCCCGCGGACAATCTGGGTCGACTGTGACGTGCTTCAAGCCGACGGTGGCACTCGAACTGCTGCTATAACCGGCGGGTTTGTCGCCCTGCGTATGGCGGTTAACCATCTGTTACGCAAAAGCCGGTTGGATGAAGACCCGGTAAAAAATCAGCTCGCAGCGGTCAGCGTTGGACGCGTTGATGATGAAATAATGCTTGATTTGAACTACGAGGAGGATAATAAGGCCGAAGTTGATGTAAACTTTGCGTTGACCGCTGACGGGCAGATAGCTGAAATACAGGCCTCTGGTGAAGAGGCTCTTTTTACACCGCCCGAATACAACAGTTTCTATGAACTGGCCCGTGAAGGTGCCCAGCGACTGATAAAAATCCAGAACGAAGCCCTGGAGGAAGCGAATGGATAAAATTGTCCTGGCTACCGGTAATCGCCACAAATACCGGGAGATGCGGCAAGAATTTGAAAAACATGATCTTGAACTAATTTCTCTGTTTGATATAGACCTTGAGTTGCAGCGACCTGAATCCGGGAATAGCTACCTGGAAAACGCTCGCATTAAGGCGGACGAAGCTTACGAAAAAACCGGTCAGCCGTCACTGGCTGACGACTCCGGGCTGGAGGTTGAAGCCCTGAGTGGTGCCCCGGGGATACACTCCTCCCGTTGGGCGGGCGAAGATGCGGACGCCGCTGATCGTAACCGCTTTCTTTTAGAAAAACTGGCCGGACTCGAACCGGAAGAACGGACGGCAAGGTATGTCTGTGAGATGGTCCTTGTTGATGACGGCGAACAGTTGTTTCACAGCCGGGGAATCTGTAAAGGACGAATTTCCATGGAGCCGCGAGGGGAACGTGGTTTTGGCTATGACCCAATTTTTGAAGTTAAAGAAGCCGACTGGAAGACCTTTGGTGAGCTGCCGCCGCGGGTAAAAAACTGGCTCAGCCATCGGGCCCTTGCGCTCAATAAGATGCTTAGTTTGATTCGCAAACAAATTAACGGGGAACGGAGTTGAATGTCTGTGCCCGCTGATGAAGAGACAAGCCACTATGTGAAGACATTGTTGAATCTTATACTACCACCCCTGGCCGGAATGTTAGTTGTTCTTTTTTTAATCACCTTTCTATACTGGTTAAGTCTCAACCTTTTTGTAAGGGTGCAGCCAGAAGTTGCGGGAGCAGCCTATTCAGTTGGTGAACTTGTTGGTTATCCAGCCGCCGCCGTTGCCCTCGTTGTTATTATTACCGGCGCTGCTATTCTGCTCTCTGGCATACGAACTTTAAAAGCTTTCGCGCCACCGCTCCAAAGGTTGAAAGAGATGGAAACAGAGGCGGAGTCCGAAACTCCTGAAATCATTACCCGCGCCCGTGTCTGGTTTTATGGTCAGCTCCGGCGGCGGATTTTGCTATTTATTATCGTTAGCATGGGCACTACATTTCTTCTGCTGGCAGGGCTCTATTTGTTCGTCTTAAATAACCTTTTCAGCTTGCTCGCCGGATATCCACAACTGATTGAGTCAATACTTACGTATCTTCGTTATTACGGCGTGCTTGTCTTTTTTGCTCTGGTGTTATCTGGTTTCTTTGTTACTCTGATTTCTCTGCGGCAATTGGCCATGGTTGTTGGGGTTAGCGATGCGGATCTATCGAAGTTTTCCTGTGAGCAAGATCGGTATGCTGACCTGGACGAGCTTGAGGCGGAGCTGGAAAGAAAACTTTTTGATTCTTCCGACTTTTTTGAGGAGGCCGGTTGATTTGGCTGAAGAATCCAGTCCTCCATCAAATTTATCTGAAGAGAAGGGCTGGGCCTATAGTGCCGGCCGGCTGGCAGCAATTGTTATTTATTGTTCATCGCAGCATCGCAAATTAAATGTGCTTTCAGTCGTTTCTCTGCGAGTTGACCCGGACATGGAGCGAGTCGAGAATCTGGTAGTATTTGCATCAGAAGAGGCGGAGGGGCTGGAGAGTTTTGATTTCGACGAACAACCGTACAGGCTCTATCAGAACTTAAAAATTGCTGTTCGCGATGCGGCGAACGAAAAAATTAGCCGGGATTCTTCAAGAGTGAAAAATCGGCTGGAGGATTATTTTAATTCGTCAATTTCTCTTCGCACTATTGCCCATGACTTGCGGGATAACGAGTTGGAGCCTGTAAAAGAGCAATTGAGTGAATTTATCAAAAATAGTTTGCTTGGCGCTGCTGATTGTGACGTTAAATTGAAAATTCTGCCCTGGAAGCGGCCTGAGGTTACAGAACATTCTGATAAGCAGGTAAAAGAAAAGAAAACTGAATCAAACGGTGTTGTTTCACAGATTGAAGCCAATGCAGCCCACTTGCTTTATGTTGAGACCTGTATCGATCCGCTCGCCGGTCAGGAGTTAAATGATCTTCGTCTTGGAGATGAAATACTGGTGCGTGTGGTCGGTGAATCACTTGAGCGGCTGAATAGTTCTCTTATTGACGAGGAAGCCTCAAAAGATTACCTGGTTTCCCGGCCAATACCGGCAGAGCTGGCTGCTCTGAAATTGGGAGAAAACCGTGGTGAGATCCAGTTCTGGACTAAATTCAAGCAGAGGGTCTACGGCCGCGGAGTTCAACCCGATCAGGCACGGGTGAAGTTGCATCGGCCGTCCGGGGAGGAAAACAAAACTCTTAATTTTATTCTTTATTTTCTGGCAACATTTATGATTGTTTTTGCTATTGCAATGTTCCTTCTTTTTATTGGCGTCCCCGATTTATTTTTTGCCCTGTTGTTTTGACCGGAATCCATGTTGAATTTTAACCGATTATATTTCACTGGAGGTTTTTTTGTTGGAATCAGCAGAAATACGTTCGAGTTTCCTTAATTTTTTCGCGGAGCGGGGCCACAAAGTTCTGGACAGTGCTCCGTTACTTCCTTCCGACCCCGAACTTCTCTTTAACATAGCCGGTATGGTGCCTTTTAAACCGTATTTTCTGGGCGAGGAGAGTCCTCCCGCTTCCCGGGTTACTACCGCTCAAAAGTGTCTCCGCACGGCAGATATCGAGAACGTGGGGCATACTGCCCGTCACCACACTTTCTTTGAGATGCTCGGTAATTTTAGTTTTGGTGATTACTTTAAATCCGAGGCAATTCTTTACGCCTGGGATTTCTTAACGGGGGAGATGGATCTGAAGCCGGAGCGTATGTGGGTTGGTATTTTTGGAGGTGACCCGGACCAGAATCTTGTCGCTGATGAAGAGGCTCGCCGGCTCTGGATTGAAGAGGCGGGAGTGCCGGAAGAGCGCATACTGGAATTTGATGTGTCTGAAAATTTCTGGGCAATGAGCGAAACCGGCCCCTGTGGTCCCTGCAGCGAAGTTCACTATGATCTTGAATCTACTTCTGCTGCTCCCGAGCAAGCCCGACAGCTGGTTAAGGCCGGTGCAGATCGGATGCTTGAACTATGGAACCTGGTCTTTATGCAATATAATAGAGACAAGTCGGGAGATCTTACACCTTTGCCCCGGCAAAACATAGACACGGGTCTGGGGCTGGAGCGTCTGGCGGTAGTCAAACAGGGAGTTCAGACAAACTTTGAGACAGATCTATTCAAACCGCTGATTGCGGAGGCGGCAGACCTGGCCGGTGTTGATGCTGACGCGAATGGCGATGAACAGATTGCGTTGCGGGTAATTGCCGATCATGTTCGAGCCGCCGCCTTTTTACTCGCCGAAGGACTGCTTCCCGGGAACGAAGGGCGCGGTTATATTCTCCGCCGCTTGATTCGCCGCGCCGGTCGATGGGGCAGAAAAATTAATTTCCGCGAGCCCTTTTTATATGAGCTTATTTCCACTGTGGTTGCTGTTATGGGCGAACATTACGAGTTACTTGCTGATAAGCGTAAAGTGATTGAAAAAAATCTAAGAAGGGAAGAAGAGCAGTTCAACCGCACCCTTGATCGTGGTCTTGACGAGCTGGAGTCCCGGCTTGAAGGGGTGAGGGAGGGGAATAAAAATCAGTTTTCCGGACAGGAAATTTTTGATCTTTATGAAACCCACGGGCTGCCGATTGAAATGACGACAGAAGTCTTACGAGACGAAGGCATAGATTACTCTTCTGATGAAATTGAGGCCGCTCGTGAGGAGCATCGCAGGCAGAGTAGAGGAAACAGAGAAACATCTGATGAGGCTGAGCTTGATGTCGCCGGTCTGCAGGCGACTGATTTTATCGGCTACCAAAATTTTGAAACTGAGAGCCAGGTAGTCGCTCTGTTTAAAGCAGGTCAGCAGGTTGAAGAGCTATCAGCAGGGGATGAAGGGGTGGTCATACTGGACCGCACCCCTTTTTATGCTGAACAGGGAGGCCAGGTGGGGGACCGGGGAACGATAGGTGAATTTAAAGTCAAAGACACTCGACCGGCCGGTGATGTTTACACCCATCACGGTCGTGCTGGAGAAAAAATTTCTGTTGGGGATCAACTCTGGGCCTCTATTGATAAAGACCGCCGCAGGGCCGTAATGCGTCATCACACCTCGACACATTTGCTCCAGGCTGCCCTGCGGGATGAACTGGGCGAACAAGTCATGCAGAGTGGTAGTTTTGTTGGCCCCGATTATTTTCGTTTTGATTTCACCTACAATCAAAAAGTATCGGCAGAACAGCTTGAAAGAATAGAGGCAAAGGTGAATCAAATGGTAAGTGGCGAGTTTCCCCTGCAAACTCAGAAGATGAGCCGTCGCCAGGCAGAATCCGAGGGGGCGCTTGCCTTCTTTGGTGAACATTACGGAGAGACAGTCCGGGTCGTTAAGATCGAATCCCCGGAGGGGATTGTCAGCAAGGAACTCTGTGGCGGAACCCATGTCGCAAACACCGGTCTAATTGGAGCTTTTGTTATTACGGATGAAACTTCTGTCGCTGCCGGGGTGCGTCGGATTGAAGCCCGGTCCGGGTTGCCGGCCTATCAGTTTCTCGCAAAACGCCGGCGCGCTCTTGAAGAGGTTCGTTCCGCGGCCGGAGTTCAGCGGGAAGAAGAGATCATTCCTCGGCTTCAGGAACTGGAGAATAAAATTTCTGACCAGGAGAAGGAACTGGAAAGTTATCGTCAAAAACAGGCTTCCGGCAGAGCTGAGCAGTTGTTAAGTGAGGCACGCCAGTTTGGTAGGGTAAGCTTTATCTGTGAAAAATTTGAAGCGGCGGACGATGATACATTGAAAAAACTGCTCGACAACCTGCGGGAGGAATTGGAAACTGGTGTTGTCCTACTGATAAATGAACGCGAAGATTCCGTACAGCTCCTGGCCGGGGTAACCGATGACCTCACGGCTGAAGTTAAGGCCGGTGAGCTGGTCGGCAAGTTAGGTAAGCTGGTGGGTGGCGGTGGAGGCGGCCGGCCGGATTTCGCCCAGGCCGGGGGAAGTGACCCGAGTGGCATCCCCCGGGTTGTGGAAGAAATTAACGCACTGTTACAGGAGAAGTATGGCGCGCCTGCTGGGTATTGATCCCGGGCTCCGTTACGTCGGGCTGGCTATTTCGGACCCCGGTCAGGTAATCGCCCGGCCTCTAAAAGTCATCGATCGAGCGACGGATGATTTGTCGGCCGAACTCCAGCAGGTTCTTGATAATTATCAAGTTGAGCTTTTGCTGATTGGATATCCGGAACCACTTGGCGGCGGAGAAAACGAGCGTACCCGTCAGGTTGATGAGTTTATTCAAGTCTACCTGTCTCCGCTGTCAACCCCCTGTGAACGAGTTAGTGAACGTTACACGTCAAAGCAAGCCCGCCGACTTGCTCAATCACGAGGGGCTTCAGAAGACCGGCGAGACGCTGATGCGGCGGCCTTAATTGTTAACCATTTCATTACTAAAAAAGGAGCGGAAAAATGAGTTGGAAAAAAATTATTTTCAGCGGCCTGGCAGTGGCCGGATTTTTGCTCATAGTGGGTCTTTTTGGGATGTGGTTCTGGTTTACCACCACCTTGCCTTTAGAAGAAGAAACCAGGATACACATTCGTTCAGGTTCTTCCGGCCGGCAGATAGGTCATGTCTTAAAAGAGGCCGGAGTAATTGATTCGGTGGAAGCATTTAGATGGGCGATCTGGTTCCGGCAGGCGGAGCAGGATCTCCGCTCCGGGACTTTGCGCCTTGAACCGCCGATCAACCGCTGGCAACTGGTTGATGAGCTGCGCTCCAGGGCTCCTATATTGAATACGGTTCGCCTGGGAGAGGGCTGGCCTTCCTGGCAAATACTTTCTCGTCTGGCCGCTGAGATGGACTTTTCTCTTGAGGAGTTGGAACAATTATCGGAAGATGCGGAGTTTATTAAAGAGCTTGGTCTGGATGAGGCCGATACTTTGGAGGGATATCTTTTTCCGGATACTTACCGTCTGGCGGTTGATAAAGAACCGCGTGAAGCACTGAAAAGGCTGGTAGAACGTTTTTGGGAAATAGCTGAACTGCATCGTCTGGAAGAAAGAGCCGCCGAACTGGGATTGAGTCTTCGCGAAGCAGTAACCATGGCTTCAATCATTGAACGTGAGGGAAGGTTGCCCGAAGAATTGAGTAAAATTAGCGCTGTTTTTCACAATCGTCTGGAAGCTAACATGCGACTCCAGGCTGACCCAACCGTTCTTTATGCGCTTGGCGATTACAATGCTAATTTGACCTATGCACAGCTTCGTCTGGAGTCACCCTATAATACTTACCAGAACCGTGGCCTGCCCCCCGGACCTATTTGTAGTCCCGGTCTTGCCAGTCTTATTGCTGCTGTTGAGCCCGCTGATACTGAGGCACTTTATTTTGTTGCTCGTGGTGACGGGAGCCATGTCTTTAGCAAAAATCACCAGGATCATCTCGAAGCGGTGCAAAAGTATCAGCGATAACAGGTATTTTTTTGGAATAAATTTCGGACAGGTTAGTTTACTTATAGGTAATGATTGAGCATAACTGGAAATCAACAAAACCTATCAACGTCATTCCGGACAAGCGACCGAGCGCTCAATCGCAAGTGCTATGAATAATTAACACCAAGAAGTAAGAGATTGTTCTTACAATTTGATTGAGTGCTCGGGAGCGCGATCCGGAATCCATCTTGAATTTTAACTTGTTACGGGTTATGAGGTGCGAATTACGGGTTAAAACCTATAACTGGAAACTATAAACTGGAAACTGAGAACTTAAAATGGATTGCGGGTCAAGCCCGGCAATAGCGAACTCGTAAGATTTTGGTGAATCAATCAAGAGGCTCGATATAAAGGTTTTTATTTGATAAGATTATTAGCTTTTATACCACGTAGTAAGTCTTCCCTTTACGGGGGTAGCTCGTTAAAGAGCTTTTCAGGCTGAATAGCTGAAATATGTACAGGAGGCAGAAAAACTATGTCCCAGGAGAGTCAAACTGTAAAAGAAGATTCTAACGTCGAGAAAGACGCGGAGTTAGAAAAAGATTCTGGAAAAGAGAGTGAAGAAATCTTGCAAATAGAAAAGGAAAAGCTCGTTGAATTAGAAGAGGAAGCCGCCGAATTTCGGGAAAAATACTACCGTCGAACGGCAGACCTTGACAACCTGCGTAAGCGATTTCAACGCGAAGAGGAAAAATTTAAAAAATACGCCAATGCTGATCTGCTGTCCGAGCTGCTTGAGGTCATTGACAACTTTGAGCGAGCTCTGGATTCTATTGACTTTGACAATGACGAGGTTGCTCGTGGTATTGAAATGATTTACGATCAGCTAAAGGATTTACTGGATCGATACAATGTCGAACCCATCGAGGCTGAGGGGGAGACTTTTGATCCCGAAAAACACGAAGGTATGATGCGGGAAGATCGTGAGGACCTTGATGAACAGACTGTGCTGGAAGTTTTTCAAAAAGGATATAAGCTTTATGATCGTATTTTACGGCCCGCTTCAGTGAAAGTTGGTGTCCCCGCTGAGACCGGGGAGAAAGCGACCGAAGATACCGAAGAAGGTGAATAGCGTACGGTTTGACACAGCCAGCTGTAGTTTTGAAATCACAATCTGCGAATATTGGTGTTAAATTATCAGAAATATATTGAGTGACAAAAATCTAATTTAATCGGAGGTATCTTACAATGGTTGAAAAAGGAGACAAACAACAGGAAACCGATGTTGAAGGACCAATCATCGGTATTGACCTTGGCACGACCAACAGTGTTGTCGCTATTTTTGAAGGTGGCGATGACAAGGTGATTGAAAATTCAGAAGGTAATCGGACAACGCCTTCGGTCGTGGCCTTTAATGATGACGGCGAGAAGCTGGTTGGCGCTCCAGCGAAACGTCAGTCTGTTACTAACAGCGAGAATACCGTGGCTTCAATAAAACGCCACATGGGCGAAGATTACGAGGTTGAACTGCGCGGTGACACCTATAGTCCCGAGCAGATTAGTGCCTTTATTCTTCAGAAGCTGAAAGAAGAAGCTGAGGATTATCTCGGTCGTGAAGTTAAAAGAGCAGTAATTACTGTTCCCGCTTACTTCAACGACAGTCAGCGCCAGGCAACAAAAGATGCCGGTCAGATCGCCGGCCTCCACGTCGAACGTATTATTAACGAGCCCACGGCCGCTGCTCTTGCTTACGGGCTTAACGATGACCGGGAACAGAATGTCGCCGTCTATGATCTCGGTGGCGGAACTTTTGATATTTCCGTTCTTGATATAGGCGATGGTGTTATCGAGGTCAAAAGTACTCACGGCGATACTAAACTCGGTGGCGATGATTTCGACGATGAAATTATCGATTGGATGGCCGACGAATTCAAAAGCAAACACGGGGTTGATCTTCGGGATGATCCGATGGCTTTGCAGCGTCTTCGCGATGCTGCAGAGGAGGCTAAAGTCGAGCTCTCCTCAGCCAAAAAGACCAATATTAACTTGCCCTATATCACTGCTGACCAGTCCGGCCCCAAGCATCTGGAGCTGGAACTTACCCGAGCTGACTTCGAGCACATGATCCAGGGTTACATAGATAAGACAATTGATATCTGTCGGGAGGTCGTGGGTGAAGCAGACCTTTCAGTTTCCGATATTGACGAAGTTATATTGGTTGGAGGTTCGACCAGGGTTCCTGCAGTGGCTGAAGCTGTGTCGGAATTTTTCAACCGGGAACCCAACAAAACTGTAAACCCCGACGAAGTTGTGGCTCGCGGAGCCGCTATTCAGGCCGGGGTTCTTGGCGGAGATGTCGACGACATTCTCTTGCTTGACGTTACTCCGCTTTCGCTCGGAGTTGAAACACAGGGCGGTGTCTTCCAACCCTTGATCGAGAAGAACACCACTATTCCGGCCAAAAAGTCTGAGATCTTCACTACCGCTGAAAACAATCAAACTCAGGTGGAAATTCATGTTCTCCAGGGTGAACGTGACCTGGCGGCCCATAATAAGTCGCTCGGTCGCTTCCATTTAACCGGGATACCACCGGCACCTCGAGGCACTCCTCAGATTGAGGTGACATTTGATATTGATTCCAACGGTATACTGAACGTCTCAGCCGAAGACAAAGGAACCGGTGAAAAACAGGAAATTGAAATTACCGGTTCTACCAATCTTTCCGAGGATGAGATTGAGCGGATGCAGGAAGAAGCTGAAAAACACGCCGAAGAGGACAAGCGTTTTCGTGAACTTGTTGAGGCCAGAAACCACGCTGATCAGCTTGTCTATCAGACCGAGGAACTGCTTGAGAAACATGGTGATGAGCTTTCTGACGAAGAAAAAGAGGACGTTGAGAAGGCAATCGAGAAGCTGGAGGAGACGGCTGAAGAAGCTGAAGAAGCGGACGAGATTAGAGAAGCCATGGAACAGCTCACCCAGGCCTCCCAGGTTATCAGCCAGAAGCTCTATGAAGAGCAGGCGGTTCAACAGGGGCAGCCTGGACCGGGAGCTGCTGCCGGTCAACCGGGCGCCGGTGCTGCCGGCGGTCAAGGTGCCGGGACCACCGAGGATGTTGAAGAAGCCGATTACGAAGTAGTCGACGAGGAAGAGTAAAGAGGTATCATGACCGACTCCGACGACTACTACGAAATTCTGGGTGTCTCCCGCGACGCTTCCGAGGAGGAAATTAAGAAGGCCTTCAAACAGAGGGCTCTCGATTATCATCCCGATCGCTCGGATGACTCGGAAGCCGAGGAAAAGTTTAAAAAAATCTCTGAGGCTTATGAGGTTCTTAGCGATGCCGAGCAGCGCGCTCGCTACGATCGTTTCGGCAAGGAGGGAGTACAGGGCGCGGCCGCCCGTGGTCGCTCCTATCGCTCAGCCGATATCGGGGATATCTTTGAGGAAATGGGCTTTGGTGATCTCTTTTCTCAATTTTTTGGCGGCGCCGGTCGACGTGGCGGCCGCCGTTCCCGGCGTGGTAGTGACCTTCGTATGCGTCTTGACCTTGACCTCGTGGAGGCTGCTTTTGGCTGTCAGAAAGAAGTAGAATTGAGAAAACGAGAAGAATGTGACGTCTGTGGGGGAAGTGGGGCCAAGGATTCGGCCGACAAGAAAACCTGCCCCGACTGTGAGGGGCGGGGTAAGGTCTCCGCCTCACGTGGTTTCTTCACCCTGACCGAGACCTGTTCACGCTGTAAAGGTCGCGGCCACGTTATTACTGACCCCTGTGATAAATGTAATGGCGCCGGTAGAATCAGGCGCACAAAGACTCTCGAGGTTGATGTGCCGGCCGGCGTTGAAACCGGACATCGGATACGAATAGACGGCGAAGGTGAAGCCGGCGAGGCCGGCCCGGGAAGCCTCTACGTTGAGATTAATGTTAACTCCCACCCGCGCTTTAAGCGCGACGGTGCTGACCTTTATACCCAGATACCTATTAGTTTTGTTCAGGCCGCCCTGGGTGGTGTTGTCGAGGTGCCTCTGCTTGACGAGGATGAGGTTGAAGAACTTGAAATAGACCAGGGGACACAGACCGGTGAGGTTTTCGTTATTAACGGCCGCGGTGCTCATCATCTCAATCGACGTGGGCGCGGAGATCTTCACGTCCAGGTAAAGGTGATCACACCTACAAATCTCAGCGAAGAGGAAAAAGAAGTTTTTGAGGAGCTGGCTGAACTTAGGGGCGAGGAAGTACAGCCCCGTGATCGATCAATTTTTGAAAAAGTACGCGACGCCTTTGTCGGGTAGTAATTTTATCCCCGCTGCAACAAGGAGTGCTTTGTTTGAAAATTTACCTGGATGATTCTCTGCCCGACACAGGTTTCCTCAGGCTTGACGATCCGTTCTGGAGCCATTACCTTGCTAATGTGCGTCGTTTGTCAGCCGGTGAAAAACTGGAAATAGCAGGACCCGAGCGGGTGGCCGAGGCTGAATTGACGGCTCTTGAACCAGCTCTGCAGTTTGAAATTTTGTCAACTCGCCCGGCAAACAAACCCTGCTACTCACTCTGGCTGTTGCAGTCGCTTACCCGTAAGAAAAAAATTGAGGATTCTATCAAGCGAGGTGCCGAGCTTGGGATTACTCACTTCCTGCCCCTGATTTCCGAACACACCGTTCGGCGTCCCAACAATCCCTCTAAACAACGAGATCGCTGGCGTCGCATCGCTCTTGATGCTACCCGGATCACCGGGCGCGACTGGACGCCTGAAATTTTTGAGCCGCTTGAGTTTAAACGTTTCCCCGGGGCTTTTGAAGAAATAGACAAACTTTTCTGGGGAGAACCTACCGGTCAGGCGCCGGAAGTAGCCTTTTCAAAAAGTCCCGCCAACGTGGCTTTTCTGGTTGGACCCGAGGGGGATTTTTCAGAAGAAGAGAAGGAGTTTATCAAGAAAAATGATGCCACGCCTGTTTCACTTGGCGACGCCGTTCTTCGCTCGGGAACCGCCGCCCTTGCCCTGACTACTCTCTGGCTTCATTACACCAACAACCTCGCCTCACAATAACTCACCAAACTTTCCAACTTTCTAACTTTCCCACTCACAACCATTGTTTTAATTTACCGCGGTCCAGCAGGACAATATTCTGACTCTCACACCTCAATGCAGCGATTTCTCGAAGCTGCGTCAGATAACGGGTGATTGTTTCCCTGTTGGTTCCGACAATACTGGCCAGTTGTTCGTGTGTAAGCTGCACTTCAATCTTAACTCCGTCCTCAACTTCGCGGCCAAACTTTTCTGCCAGGCGGAAGAGACAGGTCACCAGCCGTCCGGGAATGTTTAAGAAGGCAAAGTTGAACAGTTCGTTATCGACCTGCAGCAGCCGTTCACTCAACGTATTGAAGAGGTTCAAACCAATCTGGGAGTATTTTTCAAACAGATCGACAAAGGCCTCTTTCGTGAAGGCAAGTAGTCTGGAATCATGAACGGCGGTTGCTGTCCCACTGCGCCCCTGGTTGGCCATGCAGGCCATTTCACCTACAATTTCTCCTTTACTTAATAAGGCCAGGGTTTTTTCCCTTTCACTTAGTGGATCCCGCCGGCTTACTTTTAAAAGCCCGTCCACGATTACATAAAGCTTATCGCCCGGTTCAGCCACATGAAAGAGGACTTCCTCTTCGCTCAGCTCTATTTGATCCGCTACTTCTATTATTTTTTCGTAGGCTTCTTCCGGTAATCCTGCAAAAATATCAAGCTCTTGCAAATGTTTTTCCATCAGCACTACCTCCTGCGGTTAATTAAACCAAAATTGAGTTTTTTCTGCTTTGTCGGCCATTGCTCTGAACTGTCCGGCAAGCTGCCTGAACATATTTTCATAAATTTTAAAGACTGCCTGGGAATGCTCCTTTTTCATTGATTCCAGCGCGTAGAAAGGTATCTTTAGTAGAGTAGTGGTCTCACGGGCTTCAATTGTTGCCTGTCTGGGTTCCCGGCTGAATAATGCAAATTCCCCAAAATATTTCCCCTCTTTTAAAAGTCCGACCTCTCTTTCTCCCTGGCGCATGCTTTTGAGTACGGCAACAGTTCCGTTTATAATCACATATAAGTTCTTGTCTGATTCGTCACCTTCGTTAAAAATAATTTCTTCATTTTTAAAACGCTCGATTTCACTGTTGTCAACAATTACTTCCAGTGCCTCCTCCGAAACGTCGCTAAATATTTCAATCTGTTTTAGTTTTGCAACTATTTTTTTTGACATCATTCAGCCTCCCAGAATTGGTAATGGTAACTGTTTAGCGCCTACTGTCAAATGCCGTTTAGTTTGTCATTACGGGCAAGCGACCATTGAATTTGACATCATTCCGGCCTCCGAGCCGGAATCCACGGTTACGATCTACGATTTCTCTCTTTCAGACTTTTAACTTTTTACCTCCGCCCCTCTCCGAAACCATCTACCCGGGGGCGATCTCATTAATGTAACGTTTCAACAAACGAGTAGTTGCGGACCCCCCAGTAAAATTCCCGGAAAATTACTAAAAAGCTTGCCGCAAGTGGGATTCCGAGTATCATTCCCGGGATACCCGCAAGCTGGCCACCGCCTACCACTACCAAAAATACAAGCAGAGGATGCATCTTCATTCCACGGGAAAACACAAAAGGTTTCAACCATAAGTTATCCAGCACCTGAATTATTAAGAATACAAGGGCAACAAGTGCAGTTGGATAAATTTCTCCAGTTTCTAAAAATTTTATTGCCACGGCCGGTATCGCTCCGGCAATCGGACCGAAGTAAGGAACAATATTTGCCAGCCCCGCAAACAGGCCAATAACTATAGCATAAGGGACTCCAAGGGCAACCAGACCGATTATTGAAAGCACCGCGACGATAAGCGCTTCTATTATCAAGCCGCGCATATATTCTCCCACTTGCTGGTCAATTTTGTAGTATATGTTAAAAAACATTTCAAAAAAAGCGTTAGGTATTTTTTGTACGGCACTGCGGCGCAGTCGCTCACGGTCTCGAACGAGGAAAAAGGCGATAAAAGGAACAATTATCAGGTACTGAATTACGATGTACACGTTTGCTAACATACCGGTCATCTGGCCGAAAAGCCAGGAGTAGAGTTCGTCAATGCGTGCGGTTAGACTGCCTTGAGGAAGAAATGGGATTAAATTTTCCGTTCGCGCGGCGTAATTTCGGGAGAGTTCCATTAAATCACCATCAGCCAGTTGTTCCTGCAGTTCAACAACCTGGTTCCAGGTGGCGGGAGCATAGGCCCAGACCAGCGCTGTAGCAATTAGCAGTATAAACAGGAAGACAGTCAGTGTCGCTGAATTTCTGGAAAAATTTTGACAGACAAGGAAATTAATTGGCGGCACAAACAGGTGGCTTATCAAGTAAGAAAATAGAAACATCAGCACCAGGTGGTAGAGCACCGGTATAAAATAGAGCGCAAGAGCCAGAAAAACGAGAGGCAAGGCGTAGTAGAGGACGGTAATTAACTGTCGGGAAGATAGGGTTAACGCTTTTGCTTGATTCATTCTTCGTTTTTTTCAAGCTGGTTTCGCAGTTTTTTATTTTCCTCTATCAACTCAAAAAAGCGGTCGTTAATATTTTTAAGTCGCGTGCCAACCATGGCGGCCAGGTTGACTAAAATTGTAAATCCAGCCTCCTTGTTCTGGCGGGCGTAGGAGAGGAATTCCTGACGAAAGAGCACCAGCACTTTTGTCGGGATTAGGGCGACGCTGCTGGCGCTGCGCCGGTGTTCCTCGCAGATTGCCAGCTCTCCGAAAAAATCACCGGCTTTCAAACGAGTAATTTCGCGCGGTTCACCGTCCGGCTGTGGTTTATAAATCAGCACTTCGCCCGATTCAATCAGGAACATAGCGCTGGCCGGTTCCCCCTGGTTCACAATGATTTCGTCGTGATCAAAATTACGTTCGTGAAGCAACTCTTGCAAATTTTTTAGTTCTTTTCCCGGCAACCCCTCAAACAGGGGACAATTTTTCAGCACTTCCAGCTGTTTTTCGCTTTCGCTGTCCGGCCCGGAAAATAGTTCTTTACCAATTTTTTTGAGATCCATTCATATCACCATAATTCAGAAGTTATTTCGATGTTAGTGTTGTTACCGGCTCCCAGTCGTCTGCCGGTGGTTCTTCAATCAGCTCCCGGCAGCGATCACTCAACCAGTTCGCCGCAGAATCATCGTCTGGAAGTTTCGTTAGCTCGTTGAGTGCCTCTTCAAATTTTTTCGCCCGGTAACAACTGAGTGCTTTTTCGTAAATTTCAGCTGCCTCTATTTTATCCTTTCCAACCTCATCGCGCCAGCCCAGCCACTGATGTATAGTGACCGGCTCGTCGCGTCCTTTTACCCGGACCCGGTCGATTTCGCGGATAAGTGCCTCCTCCGGCAGTCCTTTTGCAGTTTCACCGCTTAACATGCATTTGGTCCCGTAAACTTTGTTTACTCCCTCAAGTCGCGAACCAAGGTTAACAGCGTCAGCGATAACTGTATAATCGAACAGGTCCTCTGAGCCCATGTTACCGGCTGCAACCCAGCCGGTATTCATTCCAATTCGGATGTCCAGTGGATCATCGGGATTGCGTTCGTTGTAGTTTGCCAGCTCTTTCAACATGTCGTCGGCCGCCCGGCAGGCTCGTGTCTCCGGTTCGGGGGGCTCGACTTCCAGCAGTCCAAACTCGGCCATTAGCTCGTCGCCGATAAATTTATCTATGATTCCCTCGTGTTTGAAGACACAGCGGCTCAACCCGGTCAGCAGTTCATTCAATCTATTTGCGACCTCTGTTGCTTCCAATCCTTCACTCAGGCTTGTAAAGCCGGCGATATCCATGAATAAAACCGTTACTTTGCGTCTTCGAGCCTCAAGCACCAGCCGGTCGGGGTCAGCAAGAATAGTTTCCAGTACCGACTCGGGCAGGTAGTGTTGAAAGGCATCGCGGATAAACTTTTTCTGCTGTTGTTCGTAAAATACGTTATGGGTTGTCAGGCCGCCGTAGACAAGTATGCCGGTCAATAGGGGCAGGGAAAGGTTGATGGTGTAGCCGAAAGAGAAAAGCTGAAACCCTGCCACAAACAGCAGTCCCAGGACGCCGAGCACAGCCAGTAAGCCGAGCAGGGGACTAAAATAAATAGTGATTATTCCAACCAGGAGCCCGACACTAATTACGCTTAATACGGTTTGTTCCGGTCGTTCGGGTTCCAGATAGTCGCCTGTTCTGAGCATCTCGTAGAGGGCGGCGTGTATCCCCATCCCGGGCTGGGCCGGGTCAGTGGGCGTCGCCTGCAGGTCAAATAGCCCGGCCGCTGTTGCACCAATTAGCACCACCCGGTCCTCAAACCACTCCGGTTTATAAACTGGGTCAGCCCCGGTTATTAGTGGCTCTAAGATTGCTTCAACAGGTATGGCGGTATACTCCCGGAATTTACCTCGATAACGTATGGGAACTTTGCCCCGGTGATCGATTGGCAGGCGGTGGTCACCGATTTTCAAGTGACGGCTCTTGTATTCTGCTTCCCGAGTCATCTCGCCGAGATGTCCGGCTATACCCAGCAACGGAACGTAGAGACGGTCTCCTTGCTGTAACTGCGAGCCGACAAACGGTTGGACTCGTCGAGCTATACCGTCCTGGTCGGGGAAAAAATCAATATGGGCGATTTGATTCGCGATTTCAGCCAGTTCCTCGATCGGGACAACCATTGATCCGCGGGCGGCTGCTTTAACATCGCCACTCAACTGCCAGCCATAACGGTTAAGGATTTGTTCGGCTAAAGGGGGCAGCGTATCGACGCCGGGAACGAGCTCTTCGGTTGTCAGGCTGTGAACTACCTGGCCGGCCTCTGCAGTCGCATTGCCCAGCAAAACGTCGTCTGACACTGCAAGATCATTAAAACTGGCCTCAAGTTGCTGGTAAATTTCTTTTGCCCTCTCGGGCTGAGTGGTTTGATAGCGCTGGAGCTGTGCGAGTTGCTGGCGCATTCTATCCATTATTTGTGGGCTAACTTCCAGCGGACTTTTTTCCCAGAATCCAACATCAAATTTGACTGCGCGTGCTTCACTGAGGTGTTGTATTATTGCCCCCCAGACTCGTCGGGGCCAGGGCCAGCGGCCCAGGTTGTCTTCAAAACGGGTGAGCGACTCGTCAGTGATTACGAGCAATACAATTTCGTCGGCTACGTCAGCGCGTTGGACATACCAGCGGTGGCGTAGGTCGATCAGGGGGTATTCTATCCGTTCAATAGTTTCTCCAAAAGTTGTTCCCCGGGCCAGCACCCAGCCCAGTGAAACAGCAATGACTACTGCTGCAATGATTGCCAGGGATATAGAGGTTTTTTTGCTAATGTTGTTCACCCGTTATTATTCCGTCCTTCCCGGTTCAAGATCACCGAGCAAACTGTCTCTTGATTGATTGTATATAAGCCACTGGTTATTGTAAAGACGTAACTCAAAATCAGTTTCACCTCGCCTTTTTTCAACCTCCACGTTCTCTTTCCTCCAGCTCAGATTCCAGTTCGTCTCAACCCGTGCATAGTCCTGTCCTTCGTCATATCGATAAATACGGGAGTGAATGTCCAACCTTATACCATGCCGCCTGCGAAAAACTTCTCTTTGATCAGCTCTTAAGTCCGCTACGGGAATTTCTGCGTCAGGGTGTATCAGATTGGCTATTGCCCGAGAATTTCCCTGGCGGTAAGCTCTCTCCAGTTCGTCCATTAGCTCCTGGCCCGGCCGTTCTGGATACTCGCCGTTCGGTGCGATCAAAGCACATCCGCCCAGCAAAAGTATGACTATCACCAGACCTGGCAATTTATTGAATGTAATAAGTTTCATAGCTGATAAACCCCATTAATTTGATTTTTTAAGTTCTGTATACAACCCGCTGATTTACTAAAAAAATTCATACACTAAAGTTTTGCAGTTTCCTCGTTCTGAGGACCGAGCACTCAATCGAGCATACACCTTCCCACCGTAACAAAATAGTTAAGATGTCTCTTTATCAGCATACAGGGAGCTACCTGCAGGTGTTTTTCGGAATTATAGCCGGTTGCAGGCCATGAGGGCCTGGTTTGCAACCGGCTATACCTCGGAGGTTGCCCGGAGGGCAACCGAGAATGAGAAAAACATTTGCAGGTGGCTCTGGAATAGCGTAAACTCACTCCTTATCACTCTCGATTGAGTGCTCGGGAGAATGAGAAAATAAGATATGGACTATCTTGCCCGCAAAACGCAAAACTTTAGTTAGTCGTACATCTAATTATTTTCACCCAACCATTTTTTTGCTCTGTTACTTTTTTTAACGTATATAACTTTATCACCTCGGCCTTCTGTTTCTAAAGTTTCTTACAGCGGTTGAGCTTGGATTTTCCGGATCGCCTGAAAAATCCACCGCCCCGACGGCACTTATTGTCAGCTCTTCACGGTTGACGTCCCAGTCAGCTATTTCAAATACTGCCGAGTAATTAATTCCTCCGGACTTGAGCCGGCTGGCGAAAAAATCGCCCACGTAGTCGCCTTCAAACTCAGCGGGAGAGATTAGAGTTTCGGGCCGCTCTCGATCTTCGGGCAAAATTTCCGAGTAGTAGCCAGCCGCCGGTATCTCGTCTATTTCAAACCATGATTCAACATCTAACCCGTAAATTCCGTATTCGCCGGCTTCCGCGTCATCAATTAACATTATTATGCTGATGCTCGGGGTATCGCCGTTGGTCGCTTCAAATCCAATCCAGTCCTTGCTGCGCGCACCAAATTCTTGATAATGAATGTTATCTTCCGTCGGCAATCCCGGGTTCACACTAAAAATACCGGTTTTTTCTACTTCTGTGCTGACCCCGATGGTGAATTCTCTTGCCCAGTAGTAGACTCTCATAGTATCCAGTTCGTTGACTGATAAGTCGGTAAATAAAAACTGTCCGTTGTCGGCCCGCGCCAGGTCAAGTTCACTTTCAATTATAACCTGAAAATCAAAGCTGCTCCCCGGGTTTTCTTCCATGAGCCGGTTGATTTCGAACTCATACTCTATTTCGGCTCGCACATCAGCTCCCCGCCGGTCTCCGTGTACTCTTTGAATATCCTCTCGCACTCTCAATCCACGTGCACGCCGGAAAAAACCGCGTATCCAGTCGCGGATAAATTCTTCCTTGTCGTCGGTGCTGACGGAGACTTCTCCCAGTGAATTTAAAATGATGTTTTCAATAATAAAATCATCGTCAAGCAGTTCGCGCAGATCGCTTTCGCTGCGTCTTTCCACGGCTTGTGCAAAAGCGCTCACCTGCTGCCGCCAGAGGTCTTCGAACCGTAGAGGTTCAAAAATTACCTCGCCAATTTTATCAGCCAGCGCCAGTGGTCTTCCAACGGCCTCGTCGGTCCAGGCGACCAGCTCCACAGCGTCCGCAGCCAGCAGCTCAGGACTAACCCTCAAAATCGTTCCGCCCCCGTGTTCGGGAATCTGCCAGCTCATGCCCGCGTCAAGGGAAAAGGCCAGTCCTTCCAGCCCGGCGTCGGACAACTCGATTTCCAGTTCGTTATCCCGCAGGTCTCCCTGGTAGACGTGAAAAGGAAATTCAATATCGTCGATTGAAAATGAAGCAATATATTCTACCTCAATACCGACCTCTCCTTCCGGCAGGTCAGCCGGCCAGGGATATTCGGTCACCTCGTGGACGAGCTTGATTACATATTCTCGCCGTCGTGAGACTCTACCGCTTGTGTCAAGCGCCTGGACGGTCAGCACGTATTCGTCTGCTGTACCTTCGCCGGGGACCGGCGGAGTCCATTCAAACTCCCAGCTTGCCCCCGGAAACAGCGGTTCCCCGGGGTCAAAGATATTTCCGGGGAAGGCGGGGCTTTCGGGATCAATAATTTCCCCCGGCTGGATCGATTCGTCGGGGGAAATATTTTCACCGTTTAACTGAACTCGGATTCCCCTCACATTTTCCTCGGCGCCGTGGGCGCTACCGGTCAGTAGAAAGGAACGCTCCCGGCGATATGCTATCTCGGTTTCTGTCTCCAGGGCTTCCCCGTCCAGCGTGACTTCGTCTATTTCGGGCGGCCGGCGCATACCTTCGCTTCCTTGTGCACGCAGCCGTTCCAGCGCTGCCGCTCGTTCCGCTTCCAGTTCGGTTGGAATTGAGGGTTCAATTTCATCAACACTCAGTCGTGAGCGTTGTCTTTCGCCAACCGAGACCCGGTGTTCGGGTGCGTCGCGATTTCTAAAATCAACTTCGCCATCCAGCACACCGGCTTCAGAGAACTCGCCGGGAACCGCTGTCGCATCAAATGTGGTTCCGCGAACACCCATTACGGCGTTAGGAGTAAAAAAATCCAGCTCAAGTTCCGCCTCTGGCTCTTCGGCGGTGGTAGAGCGAATTTCTCCTCCGGGGGTTTCCATCAATATTTCCCTGATCTCTACTTCTTCTGCAAAAAAGAATAGTCCCCGCGACTCCCTCCGGGCGGTTAACTGGTGTATCTGCAGTTCCGATCCCGGCGCAATTTCCATGTAAGTTAAACCGGGAATTACTATTGTTGCTGTGGAATTCTCGTCGGTGCGCAGCACATCTCCCTCCCTGATGGCGTCACCGACTTCTGGTTTTAGATCCTCTTCGGCCCGTTGCTGGCTTACGTTACCCTCCAGATTATAAATGCTCAAATTAATTTCAGTTGCTCTGGCTCCGGGCGCATAAAATAGTGCCAGGACCATAGAACAGAAGAATATGATAACCAACCAGATTTTAAAAACAACGATATTTTGTCTGATAATTAATGCTCTACTTTTCCAGTTATTCATCAAAATTGACTCCTGAACCTGAGTTCATAAGTATATTCTGAGTAGTCTCTTTGTGAATCGGCTTTATCCCGGTTGTCAAACCATTCAAACCGCAGGGAAAGTATTCGTTCAAAATCTCGATCCAAAAAGTAATCAAAACGGGTTTCAATCTCTTCCTGGACAACGTCACCGCCGCCACCGCCCCGACGATCGTAATCGTAACGGTAGTCAAGACCCAGTCGCGCGTCGCCCCTGCCCAGGGTTGCGTGCTGTTCGATCACGCTGCGCCGGTTGTATATATTTTCGCCTCCGTCTTCTTCACGATCTTTACGGTATTCAATTCCTGTCTCCAGGTTAATGGGTATGCCAAGAAGATGATAATCCCAGAATAGAACTGCCTGGTGGGCCCGGGCCCGTTCCGCTTCACCGTGCTGGTCTTCATAGGTGGAGGCCAGCATTAGGTCGCTCCAGCCCAGGTCGAGGTAAAGTTCAATCTCATTAAGCCGTTCGTCCAGGTCGGCCGATTGGGCCTCGTCCCAGTAACGCTCATTTGCTAGGCTGAAATCGGTCAGCCAGTCTCCCGGAGCGCCGCGATAGTCCAGGCCACCACGTAGAGAGCGCCGGTCACGTTCGTCCCCTTTGGTGACCTCATCAATATCTCGCTGTCCCATGAAGTTGAAACCGAAACGCTCCAGGTTTAAAAACTGTGGGTTGTAATCGAGGTTGGAGCGGTGCAGGATACGGTCCTGTCTGCTGGAGGCTGTGAATGATTCAAATAGCTCGTCCGTCCGCTCGAACCGGTAGCCGGCTCTCAGGGCGTCAGTTGGCGACAGGTTAAGGTTAGCTCTGTAAGCGTGTTTTCCACTATGCTCAGTGTCTCCTTCTTCGACGCGGCTGGAAGCAATTTCTCCCCGGAAACTCAGCATCCCGTCCAGCTCTTCACGTCTGGTTGCCATCGAGATAACCTCGTTTGAGCGGGCCAAATCCTCTATGTCAGCGCTTGATTTGTGGTCCCGCGTGCGCACTATGTTAAGCTTCCATTCGGTCCTGTCACTCTCCAGCCAGTTTACCTGTCCGCCAATGCTTGTGCGGCGGTACTGATCTGAACGGGCCCGGCGGTCCCGTCCCCCAAAAGCACTCAGGGTCAGGTCTTCCCGCAGCCGGTAATTTCCCTTTAAGCCGAGCTGGGTCGTATTCATTGTCAGTGAACTGTAGTTTTCACTGAAATAACCGCCGGTTAGATGCCAGAAGCCATTGCGTTCAGCGGTCAGGTAGAGGTTTTCCACCCGCACCCGGTCGTTTCTCGTCTGAAATCTTCTATCGTCGGTGGCTCGCAGGTATAGCTGGCCATTTAAGGCTATGTTGTCGTCCATTCCCACCATTTTGTTGTAATAAAAATATACGTCGGAGAGATAGTTTACCCCGTCCTCTTTAAAGGAGAGCTCCTCGTTGCCCCGAATGCTGTCGTAATAAACTCGCATGTCGAGTTCGCCGGATAGGGATTCGCGAAAAAAGTTACCGGCCTGAACCGGGGGAGTGAATACAATAGTTCGGCAGGAAATAAGGGCCAGAACAGCCAGAAATACGGCAACTATTTTAAGATAGTTCATAGTCAAAGCCTGTTTCTCGGTACTCGCAGAAAATTTTAATGCTGATACCCAACTACTCAAAGGATAAATCCCGAAAACCGTTTATGCAAGAAAATTTTTATTATATTTAAGAAAAGATAAAAAAATATCTTGCATTCAAAGAACTTAGGAAGTACCCTTGTATCGGTTGGCAGTGGGATTAATTTGGGCTAAATTGGAGCTTATATCATGCATCATACCTTTAAATTTGTCCGTTTTCTATTTCTTATCTTACTGCTTTCACTTTTTCCCCCTTCGTTTTCCCTTAATGCTATGCCTGTCGTAGAAGATGGTCTTTACCTGGGACTAAATTATCCCGGTGTTTCTTTAGGTTATCAAGCTGGCTCTTATGGACTGGAGTTTCGTGGATTTAGCGATCTGGACGGCGATATCCTGGTCTACGGTCTGCGTGGCAGTCACATTTTCCACCGTTTTAGAAACCACCGGCTCTACCTGGGGGCAGAGGTCCTTTATGTGGAACACGAGTCGACGATAACTGAGGGCGACGGTTACATATACGGTGGTTTTGGTGGTTTTCGCTCCTATTTTACACGACGGCTCGCCTTCAACCTTGATCTGGGCCCCTATCGCGTTCATCTTGAAGACGACCCCTCGGGTCTGGATAGTTCCGGTATCCATTACATTCTTAACGCCGGGGTGAGCATCCATTTTTAAATTTATGCTGGATCGCCCCGGAAAAATTATCAATACACTAATGCCGGTTGTAATGCTTGCTATCCCTTTACTTTTCCTCGTTTTCCCTAACGCCGCAGTAGCGACAACCTCCTCAGAGTATGCTTTTAGCTTCGGCCCGATCCGGGCAGTCGAAGAGGAACAGAAGGAATTAGAAGTTAAAGTGCTTGACCACTGGGAAGATTTTCTGGAACAGGAGGCGGGGGATACGGAATTAATCCCGGGCCGGATAATCGATTACTGGGAAAGTCTTCCCGAGGCCGACCAACCGGATGCCCTGGCTGTGGGGAGTGAAACGTCGCCGCCGTCCGGTGATGAAGGTGATACCGAAACTACGGAAGTAGAGCCACCACATTTTGAAGACAATTTGCTCGATAATGCTGACTTTGAGCAGTGGACCGAGGAGGGGCGACCGGAGAGCTGGCAGGGTTCGGAGGATCTTAGCCACAACTGGTGGCCCGACGACGAGGAGGCCTTACTCGGTGATTACTCGGTACGCGTGCACGGTTCGGGAGAACGTATCCTCTACCAGGAAGTAGACCTTGACGGCGAATTTAGTACAGTTGCCGGTAAAATATGGGTGGCCGGTACGGGAAGTGTTGAACTTGGTCTTCAGCTGGGGGATGAGGAGACGCTCTGGAGTTCGCCGTTGGACCTCGATCGGGAAAGCTGGCAGGAAGTTGAAAACGAGGCTACCGGTGCCGGTGAGGTTGAGCAAATTACTTTTAAAATTAGGACTTACAACACGGAAGAAGTGTTTCGAGCTCTCAGGCTCGGTGTCGCCTGGTTGGGGCCCGCAGCCGACGGTACTGAAGATGCTCCCTACTGGATTACCGACTGGTATGACCTTGACGCTATCCGTGATGAGCTGGAAGCGCACTACGTTCTTGTTGAAAATTTGGACCAAAATTCGCCTGGCTACGATGAAATAGCTTCCGCGGACGCAAATGAGGGCGCCGGTTGGGAACCAATCGGAGCGATCGACTTTGAAGAAGAAGATGATGATTATGATACTCCCATATTTACGCCGTTTAACGGTGGTTTTGACGGACAGGATCTGACAATCAGTGGTCTTTCTGTTGATCGTCCAGACTATGTTGGAGCTGGTCTTTTTACTTCCATAGGGGAGAGTGGTCAAGTGGCAAATTTAAATTTAATCGACGTAGACATAACCGGGTATCTCGCTTCGGGGCCTCTGGCGGGGGCCAGCTACGGTGAGGTGGCTAACGTTTATGCAAGCGGTGCCGTTTATAGTGATAGTGTCGCCGGCGGTCTGGTTGGCTCCAATTTTAAACAAGAGGGCGATAGCGGCTTAATAACCAACTCCGCATCCGAAGTGGAAGTTTCCGGCCTGAATGAGATAGGTGGTCTCGTTGGATCAAATGAAGGAGTTATTTTTGAATCTAACGCCACCGGAGATATAATCGGGCATGAGTCGGCAAATTATATTGGAGGTCTGGTCGGGCTAAATGATTATGGAAAAGTCATTAATTCTTTCGCCGAGGGAAGCGTGAATGGCAGCGAGGTGGTTGGTGGGCTCGTCGGTTCGAATAAGTGGGGCTCGATCTATAATTCCTATGCCAGGGGAGAAGTCGATGGCTATGAATGGGTGGGAGGATTGGCCGGCGAAAACACGAGTTTAATTAGCAATTCTTACGCTGAGGGGGATGTTTCTGGTGAACACACTATCGGTGGTCTGGTAGGATTAAGCGAGCAGGAAGGCGAAATTTTTGCTTCTCATGCTGCCGGCAATGTTACTGGGGGGTATGAATTTATTGGTGGACTGGTTGGAAAAAATTGTGAGAGCTTGATTAGCAATGCCTATGCTACCGGGGAGGTTAGTAGTGGTTACGGTGAAGTGGGGGGGCTTGTCGGCGAAAATTCCGGGTTCATTGAAAAGACTTATGCAGTCGGAGCGGTTAGCGCCGAGGAAGAAGGACTGGCCGGTGGACTGATCGGTAGTTCCTTTAACGGAGGAGAAGTAGATGCCAGTTTCTGGGACGTGGAGACTTCTGGAGTCGAGGAGAGTGCCGGGGGAGAAGGTTTGACCACATTTGAGATGCGGTTATTAACCCCCTATGAAGACGCCGGGTTTGATATTGTTCGCACGGATGCGTTCGAAAATGATGGCTATCCATTTTTCAGCGGTGAACCGTCTCCGATCTGGGTTATTCCTGAACCATCGGAAGACGAAGTTTTTACCGGGAAGTTCATGTTCGTTGAAATGAAACTGGAGGATTACACAAATCCGGACGAAAGAAAAATCACTCGAGAATCAGGCGAGATTAATCTTTCTACCGATGGAACTTTTGTTTACGATTCAGTTTACTTAAGTTCTGACGGTTCAGAGGCGCCCGACTCTGATCAGGGCGAATACCGGATTTATCCTGACAATAGGTTAAAAATATTGGACAGTGACCACGAAGTCATGGAAGCAAGAATTTCGTCAGACCGGGAGATGTTTTTGCTTACGCAAACGGACGAAAAAGCGGACGGTGTTGACCATAAGTTTGGCCTTGGTCTCGACGCTTCGCAGCCTTTAATTGACGTTGATGACGTAGAAGGGGATTATGCCGGCTCCGAAATGCTCTTTGAATATTGTCCCGACTACTCCTTTCGAGATCTTAGTTTAAAGGATGAAATTTTGGAATTTGAGCCCCACCAGGACACGGGGCTGTTATTTTCTAACGTCACCGACGAGCTTTTCGCGGACGGCTCTATTGATTCTGGCCCCTACGAGTTAGAATACGAAGTTGATGAACTGTTGAAGGCTTATTACGTTGACCAACCGCAATACGAGGGGGCGACTCGCGAGAAGATGTTTACGCCCGACCGCAACCTTTACCTGGGCGGCTGGGGAGATTATCTAGAAGATAATGAGTTCCTTATCAAGCAGTCGCTTGCTCTTGGAGTAGCAGGCTGTGAAATGACCGAGGTTGATCTGGCCGGTCAATATGAAGTGCATGAGCTCTCAATCTATGGGCTGGAATTCCCCGGAGATTTTTATGACTTTGGCCGCTCTGAATTAATCCGGGGAGAGCTGCAGGTCGATGACGCTGGAAATTTCAACTACGACTATGAAGCCGTGGATAACCAGGGGGACACAACTTTAGAAACATTTGAGCAGAGTTTTGTCCACGATTTTAGCAATCACTTCTACATTGATGGTATGGAGCCCTCCACAGAAATTAACTCCCTGCGTCTGAGCTGTAGCAGCGAAATAATTATCTGGACTCGTGGTTGGTTGGAAGATCCAGATGAAGAATATAATAGTCCTCGTTACCAACTGGGCGTCGGTATCCGCACCGTCGATTAAAGCCGCCACAACTGCCCACCGACTCTCGTCCCTTCGCTCCCGATCTTGTCCTTGATAATTCCTTTCTCCCTCGATTACGAGGACACCAGAGAGTGGGGAAGTTGCCCTTGATTTAATTCCTCTCTCCCTCGATTACGAGGACATCAGAGAGTGGGGAAGTTGCCCTTGATTTAATTCCTCTCTCCCTCGATTACGAGGACATCAGAGAGTGGGGGGAAGTTGATCTTGAACTTGACGTCATTCCGGCCTCCGAGCCGGAATCCATGTTTACGGTCTCCCGATTTCAGGTTTCTTGTCTTAGATTTAAACTCGCAACCCGCAACTACGCTTTCTAACTTTCCCACTTTCTAACTTTCCCACTTTCTAACTTTCCCACTTTCTAACTTTCCCACTTTCTAACTTTCCCGCTTTCTAACTTTCCCGCTTTCCCACTTTCCCACTTCAAGAAGCATATTCTCGCATTTTTTCTATTTCTTCACTTCTGCCGATCACTACTAATTTTTCTCCCGCCTCTATGGTACGATCGTCGTCCATGCTGAGGTGATTGTATTCGTATTTTCCCTCTTTATTAAGCACAGCAACTACGGTAACCTGGAAATGTCTGTCAGGGGCACAGCAGGTCATCGGCTGACCAATTAGTTGTGAATTTTCAGCCACCGCTATTTCCTCGAATCTGATCCCACCGCTCTCGCGCAGCATCTTGTCGAGGAAAGTTACCACGTCCGGACGTATCATCTCGGAAACCATACGTAGTCCGCCGATCCGGTCAGCAAAAATTATCCTATCGGCGCCCGCTTTTTGAAACTTCGAATGAGCCTCTTCGCTTACACAACTGGTGGTGATTTGCAGTTTTGGGTTTAATGAACGAGCGGTCAGGGTTATAAGTATATTTTCACGGTCTTCCGGCATAACGCAGAAAATCCCCCGGGCTCTCTCAATTCCGGCTTTTTCTAACACTTTTTCTTTGTCTGGCTCGCCGAATATATGGTAGTAATCCCCTAAGTTTCTCTGCTCAAGCTCTTCGTTGTCGGGACAGACGATTACAAACGTTAGTTTGACGTCAGATAGTTCGTGAGCTATATGCTTAACCGTTTCACCACAGCCGCAGATTATATAGTGGTTTTCCAGCTTGGCGATTTTCTTGTCCATCTTATCCCTCTGCATCATCTCAATAATTGAACCTGCACTAACAATACTTACAATTTTAAAAAAAGCAGTGGAATAGAGGGCAATTCCCCCAATGTTCAGGAAAATTGTAAAAAATTGGCCGGCCTGGGAGAGGTCGTCAACGGCCCCGTATCCAACGGTGGACATCGTTATGACTGTCATGAAAAGAGAGTCGGAGAGGTTCCATCCCTCAATAGTAAAATAACCGAGAGTTCCTATTAAAATGATCCCGCTCAGCAGTAATCCCAGTCTAAAAATTTGCCCCTTTATGTTTATCGGTTTTTCCTGCACGCTATCCCTTCACCTTCAGAAGATTACTGCAAATTGGGACGCAGATCTTTTACTATTGTTCCTTTGGAACCATCTTTATGATGAAAAAGCCTTTCCACACGGCCATCCGGTCTTTTGTAATACTCAGCATTTTTCTCTTTGAAATAAGGGAAGTAACGACCGTCTATATCTTCGTATAACTGGATCTGTTTAAGAACTCTGTCTTCGTCCGCCGGTTGCTCTTTTATATCAAAAGTGTCCCGCGGAGTTTTCACCAGGAAATGGCCCCCCTCGTTATTTTCGTATCCGACAAAAAAATTCTGGAAGTTCTTGTAGTAGCAGTCAGCCGTCGGTCTAAACAGGTCGCCCCCGGTGTTTTTTTCGTAGAATTCATTCTCTTTAATTACGAAAGTTTTGCCCACGTGAGCCATCGGGTGCAGGGTGGTGAAGACGTCGGGGCTGTGGGTCAGAAGCAGCTCCCCCGTCTGGTCCTCAATCTCCCGGTAGTCAGTATGCACCCGGGCCCAGGGGCCCGAGACGTCGTGGATTACCGGCAGATTGTTATCTTTATCGTAAAATTCCATCGCCCTCTTGTAGCGGCGTTGACTCCAGATACGTTCGATATAGTCGTTGATATCTCTATTCTTTAAGACGGTATTTTCCGACGCCGCGCCGGCGTCAGGACTCTCCGCTGGTTCAAGCTTTTCGGTTAGTTCTTTCCACAGCTCCGGATCGTAGCGGGTGTCACTGCTGAAGAATATCCGGTTGCCGTTGAATTCAAACATCATCGCGGTCACAAACAGGCCGTGCCAGGCGGGAGCTTTATAGGGATAAATTTTAAGACCGTTTTCGTGTTCATAGGGAGTGTAAGTTTCCTGATCGTAGAAACATGGGTCGTCAAAAGAGTAGAAGGCCTGCGGTTCAACCCACTCTTTGAGCTCAGGGTCCTTAAAAAGCAGCCGTGGGCGTGCCACGTCTTTCTCCGGGATAATCACCCGCGCCTGCTCCGGCCCCAGAATATTTCCTCTCTGGTCGACAACCTGCCAGTCGTCTTTGTTTTTGGGGTGTTCCGGCTTGACTATCCGGTATTTTGGTTCTGGAGCAATGAGCATCGGTCGGGCAAAATCTTCAAAACTGTAGTTAACTATTCGCCTGGAATCCGGCCCCAATGTTTGCTCCAGGGCCGTTGCCGAACAGTGGCGGTAATCTTCCAAAATCCGGCGGCTGGCTAAGAGGTTTATTGGTTCGTCGGTCGTCCCGGGAAATTTGTTAAATAAACAGATGTCTGTGAACCAGCGCTTGTGGTCCTCGTGGGTGTGGGTTGCTACTATACCGTCGATTCGCTCTAATCCCTGCTCACCAAGCATCTGAAAGACCGGTCCCCCACAGTCGACCAGAAATTCAGCCTCGTCGGCAATAAGGTGATAACCAATACTTTTGCCAAGTCGTGAAAAAGGCCCCGAATCCCCCACGATTCTTATCTCGATCGAATGTTCTTCCATAATATTCTCCTTGTTACTAAATTCGTTGCTCGTTCAGGAGTGATTATTCTTCTTGTTCTGGATATAATTCGTCGAATATGGGGCGTCCTATCAACTCGCCATCGTTTTTTTCCAGTAGTTCGTTAAGTAACAGTCCGATGCGTATATTCAGGTTCTCAAAGCTGTCAATTTCTTCGTCAAGTCTGAGTTCCGAGATGATTTTCCCGGCCACTTCATCTATATACTCAAAACCCTGTAGTTTTTTCCAGTGAGTTTTGGGCATCTCAGAAAAATTGATTGCTGCCCCGTAATTTTTTGCTACTAAGTCAGCCGCCTTATCCCAATCTTTCTTGCGAAACCACTGTTCAATCGATTCGGCTTCAGCTTCTCTTTCCTTGTCGCTAGTTTGCCGAAATATTTCGCGTAACTGATCGCGGGCGTTATGATGCTGATTTTCAGGGATCTCTTGCAGGATAGTATCAATAAAATCATCTCGACACCAGTTCCATCCGGCGTCGAAGGTTTTGCTTGCCGCCGCATCTATCCCTGCCAGCCTGTTCGCTATTACCATTTCGACCCCCTTCAGGCCTCTGCTGCGCAGGGAGGAGGTCAATTTCTGTAGCTCAGATTTCTTCCCGGGTTTTATTAAACCGTAACCGAGCAGGGCCGGATAACCGTTATTTTTGATTCCGATTGGAAGAATTAGCAGCGCTCTTTTCTCCTCGCTTTCCTGTTGATGGGTAATCTCGTGGTCATAAAGGTAAAGGTAACGACAGCGCTCCTCTATATTTTTTTCTTTGAATTCTTTAATCTGGCTGCGAATTTTTGTCCCCAGGTCCCGTTTTAATCCTCGCGTGTAAGCGCCCAGTTGGCCCTGCTCGGATTTGTTTCCCCTGGCGCTTGTTTTGCCTCGATCATATAGCTTTTCAAATTGCTGGCAGGATTTTTTAAGCTTGGTGTATTGGTCAAAAGTAATATCTGTGGTCGTATTAGACAGGGTGAGATACAGTTTTTTTACATTTTCCGCTGCTTCTGTTACGTCAAGCTCAGTTTTGTCTTTTTCTAAATCTTCTGGTTCGAATTCCTCCGGCAGAATCAAGGATAGTTTGTCGAGTAGTTGCATCAGTATTTTCTCTGCCACCGCAGAAGCAATTTTTTCTTTCTCTGGCGCAAATCTTGTTAACCGGTCGCTGGAGGCAGTAACTAATAATGCTTCGATTTCTTCCTCTTTTAGACCAAAAATATTTGCCACCCGGTCTATTTTGTGGTCGAATTTAAATTCCTTTTTGTTAACTGCCTGTAGATTGTTGTCTAACACAAAGTAGAGAAGTAGTGACGATGCGTTTTCAATCAAATCGGCTTTATGCTGGGCTTCGGTCAGTTTCTTAGTTGTTCCCCGCAGGCGCTGGCACAATACCTGAAGTATACGCTGCCGGAATTCCTGGCTCTTCTCCAGCAACTGGTCAAATTGCTTCTGATCGAATTTAAGACAGGCTACCTCCGAGTGAGCTTTGGCCGCCGCTGAACGTTTTGCTCCCTCTTCTACCAGGGCCATTTCACCCAACACTTCGCCCGGTCCGACGGTGGCTACCACGACTTCCTCGCCGTCTATTTCTTTGATTATATTGATCAGACCTTTACCGATTATGTAAAAATCATTGCCCACATCTCCTTCCTGGAACAGAACAGTCTCCGGCTTATATTTTTCGATATAGTCGGGAAATTTTTTAAACAAGGCTTTATCCATACTGATTACCCCGTTTTTTCGGATAGTTTTCTGTTAGTTTCACGGAGTCTCTGGGAGAGCGTCCGCGCCTGGACGAATAGAAACCTGAAACTGGCCTGGCTCTGTTTTCTTAAAAGTCCCACAAAACCCTCTTTAGAAAAGAACAGAAGTCGACCCCCCTCTTTGCAGATTACGTTTGCAGAACGGTCTTTATTATCAATCAGCGACATTTCACCAAAATAATCTCCTGCTCCAAATTCGGCGAGCATATCTTCACTGTCGTCTATAAATACCTCGTGTTTGCCAGTATCTACCATGTAGAGCCCATCCCCTGTATCACCGGCTTCAATTACAGTTTCACCTGCTTCGCAGTTTTTAAATTCGCACTCGGTCGCTATTTCCACCAGATCTATTCCCCGGCAGAATTCAAAGAGCTCAACGCTGTTCAATACTTCAATTTTTTCCTTTAGCTCCGGCGAAAGCTTCCCCAACCTGTATTTTAAATATCGGCTTGTTTTTTTAAACCAGTTGCCCGGTTTCATCGACATCAAACCTCATAACCTGAGATAAAAAATCTGTATCGCAAACATTAGTAGCTCCCACATTATATAAATTACTGTGGACATCAGAAAGAGATAGAACAAAATTTGTCCGGTTTTTAAGATTGACGGCAGGAGACCGGTAACAAAACTGCCGCCTGCTGGCCCCGATAAATTGTCTTTACAGAATTTTTGTAGCCGGCTCATGAAAGTGGCGTCTGTTGTGTATATGAATATGGCACTCTCATAACCCTTTTCCAGGGCCGGATAGACATCGGACGTCTTTTGGTCATTAAAATAATCCTTGAGCTGCTCAAGCTTTCTTTCGGGTCCTTCATACAGGACCCTTGTTTTTCCAACTTGAGCTTCACGCCGAATTGTATATTTTTTTGTCTTCAAAGTAAAATCTCCCACTCAAGATTTAGGCCGAATTATGCACGGAAACTTCATTTTCGAACATAATTCGCCTCTACGAAGTAGCACTCAAGCTTTATTTGGCAAATAAAGCAAATTAAAATAAGCATGCCAATTTTACAGGGTGTTTTTCCTTCCGCATGGCAACAGCTTGAGTGCTCGGTTAACCGCGCCTTCAATCGAGATGATTAATTATTGTGTATAGCATTGAAACCAATGTTTTAAAGCCGTATA
>Ga0207421_10000621_pt1 | contig 45835 bp, 44 predicted proteins | sample SodLakKL_010_SED_4_FD_187542 | JGI IMG/M metagenome (GOLD analysis project Ga0207421, IMG submission 187542) | Alkaline sediment microbial communities from Lake Tanatar, Kulunda Steppe, Russia - 8KL_010_SED (SPAdes) (version 2) | ecosystem: Environmental > Aquatic > Non-marine Saline and...
GAGTCGCTAGTAATCGCGGATCAGCAACGCCGCGGTGAATACGTTCCCGGGCCTTGTACACACCGCCCGTCACGTCATGGGAGTCGGCAACACCCGAAGTCAGTGGCCTAACCCGCAAGGGAGGGAGCTGCCGAAGGTGGGGCCGGCGACTGGGACGAAGTCGTAACAAGGTAGCCGTACCGGAAGGTGCGGCTGGATCACCTCCTTTCTAAGGAGCCATTGCGACGGCGTACGTCCGTCGCATACTCCGTGGATCACTGGCTAATCAACCTCGAGACGCCGAGCGTCCGTTGGGGAGACCGCGAGAGCGGTCACGACCGACCGACGTCACCGGCGAGCGTTGTTGGGCACACTGTGCAGCTTTGAAGGCTGCGGTTCGCGCCTTCCGGGCCCCTGCCAAGCGGCGGGGGCCTCCGGTACGGTGAACCACGCGGCAAGTCCGCGTAGGCACCTCAGGCACCGGAACGACAGAACGTTGAGAACTCCATAGCGAGCGCGAGCATCGTCTCGGCAAGTTGTAAAGGGCACCTGGTGGATGCCTTGGCGCTGGAAGCCGATGAAGGACGTTGCAGGCTGCGATAAGCCTCGGGGAGCTGCCAAGCAAGCTTCGATCCGGGGATCTCCGAATGGGAAAACCTGGCACGGGTCATGCCGTGTCACTCCTGCCTGAACACATAGGGCAGGTAGAGGGAACCTGGGGAACTGAAACATCTAAGTACCCAGAGGAAGAGAAAACAACCGTGATGCCCCTAGTAGCGGCGAGCGAACGGGGTAGAGCCTAAACCGATGTGGTGTACGAGCCAGCAGGCGCTGCCATATCGGGGTAGTGGGACTCAACAGGGAGGGCTGCTGACCCCCCAGGGAGTTACAAAGCTCGCGGATAGCCGAACGGCCTGGAAAGGCCGACCGTAGAGGGTAATGGTCCCGTAGGCGAAATCCGTCGAGCCTCCCGTTGAGCATCCCGAGTAGCACGGAACCCGTGAAAGTCCGTGTGAATCAGCGGGGACCACCCCGTAAGGCTAAACACTCTCCAGCGACCGATAGCGGATAGTACCGTGAGGGAATGGTGAAAAGTACCCCGGGAGGGGAGTGAAATAGTACCTGAAACCATGTGCCTACAAACCGTTGGAGCCCGCTTCTGCGGGTGACAGCGTGCCTTTTGAAGAATGAGCCGGCGAGTTAGCGATCAGTAGCAAGGTTAACCGGTCGACGGGAAGCCGTAGCGAAAGCGAGTCTGAATAGGGCGACACAGTTGCTGGTCCTAGACCCGAAACGGTGTGAGCTACCCATGGGCAGGCTGAAGCGCGGGTAAGACCGCGTGGAGGGCCGAACCCACCTAGGTTGAAAACTGGGGGGATGACCTGTGGGTAGGGGTGAAAAGCCAATCGAACACCGTGATAGCTGGTTCTCCCCGAAATGCATTTAGGTGCAGCGTTGTGCGTTCCGTATCGGAGGTAGAGCACTGTTTGGACGCGGGGGCCTACAAGCTTACCAACTTCAGACAAACTCCGAATGCCGATACGCCAAGCACGGCAGTGAGACTGTGGGGGATAAGCTCCATAGTCGAGAGGGAAACAGCCCAGATCGCCAGCTAAGGTCCCTAAATCATGGCTAAGTGGGAAAGGATGTGGGACATCCCAGACAACCAGGAGGTTGGCTTAGAAGCAGCCATCCTTGAAAGAGTGCGTAATAGCTCACTGGTCAAGAAGTCCCGCGCCGATAATGTAACGGGGCTAAGCCATGTACCGAAGCTGCGGCAGCGCGCCATCAACGCGAAAGCGGGCGCGCTGGGTAGGGGAGCGTCGATATGCGAGCGAAGCGGCAGGGCAACCTAGTCGTGGACGCGTATCGAGTGAGAATGCCGGCATGAGTAACGAATGAGGGGGGAGGAACCCCTCCGCCGAATGTCCAAGGGTTCCTGGGGAAGGTTCATCCGCCCAGGGTAAGTCGGGACCTAAGGCGAGGCCGACAGGCGTAGTCGATGGATAACAGGTTGATATTCCTGTACTAGCTCTCAACCGCCCACAGCTGAACTGGAGTTGCTAAGGAAACCCTTCGGGGCTACCGACCCACTCCACAGTAGGCTAGCGATGGGGAGACGCAGGAGGGTATGGCATCCCCGGCGATGGTAGTCCGGGGGCAAGTGCGTAGGCCGCGGTCCAGGCAAATCCGGACCGCATGAGGCTGAGACACGATACCGACACGCAAAGTGGAAGTGCCAAATCCCATGCTGCCAAGAAAATCCTCTAGCGAGGGTGAGAGCTACCCGTACCCCAAACCGACTCAGGTGGACAGGTAGAGAATACCGAGGCGATCGAGCGAACTCTGGTTAAGGAACTCGGCAAATTGGCCCCGTAACTTCGGGAGAAGGGGTGCCACGGGAGGTGTAGGACCTTGCGTCCGAAGCTTTCCATGGCCGCAGTGACCAGGCCCAAACGACTGTTTACTAAAAACACAGGTGCATGCGAAGTCGTAAGACGAGGTATATGCACTGACGCCTGCCCGGTGCTGGAACGTTACGAGGAGGGGTTAGCTTCGGCGAAGCTCCGAATCTAAGCGCCAGTAAACGGCGGCGGTAACTATAACCGTCCTAAGGTAGCGAAATTCCTTGTCGGGTAAGTTCCGACCTGCACGAATGGCGTAACGATTTGGGCGCTGTCTCGACCAGAGGCTCGGTGAAATTGCACTGCGAGTAAAGATGCTCGCTACGCGCAGCTGGACGGAAAGACCCCGGGAGCTTTACTGCAGTTTGGTGTTGGGGTTCGATATTATCTGTGCAGGATAGGTGGGAGGCTAGGAAATCTGGACGCTAGTTCAGGTGGAGCCGCCCTTGGAATACCACCCTGGTAATGTTGGACTTCTAACCTCGGTCCGTAACCCGGATCAGGGACAGCGCCTGACGGGCAGTTTGACTGGGGCGGTTGCCTCCTAAAGAGTAACGGAGGCGCTCAAAGGTTCCCTCAGGCTGGTCGGCAATCAGCCTTCGAGTGTAAGGGCACAAGGGAGCTTGACTGCGAGACTGACAGGTCGAGCAGGTGCGAAAGCAGGACCTAGTGATCCGGCGGTGGCAAGTGGGAGCGCCGTCGCTCATCGAATAAAAGCTACCCCGGGGATAACAGGCTTATCTTCCCCAAGAGTCCATATCGACGGGAAGGTTTGGCACCTCGATGTCGGCTCGTCGCATCCTGGGGCCGGAGTAGGTCCCAAGGGTTGGGCTGTTCGCCCATTAAAGCGGCACGCGAGCTGGGTTTAGAACGTCGTGAGACAGTTCGGTCCCTATCCGCTGCGCGCGTAGGAGACTTGAGAAGGGCTGCCCCTAGTACGAGAGGACCGGGGTGGACGTACCTCTAGTGTGCCGGTTGTCCTGCCAAGGGCATGGCCGGTTGGCTACGTACGGGAGTGATAAGCGCTGAAGGCATCTAAGCGCGAAGCATGCTTCAAGATGAGGTCTCCCATCCCGCAAGGGAGTAAGGCCCCCCGCTAGACCACGGGGTTGATAGGCCGGAGGTGTAAGCCCAGCAATGGGTTCAGCCGACCGGTACTAATAGGCCGAGGACTTGCCGTGATGCTCGCGCTCGCTATGGTGTTCCGACGCTCGTCGTCGGTCGCCACATCAAATTTCATAGATCTTCCGCGGTCATAGCGGAGGGGGTACACCCGGTTCCATTCCGAACCCGGAAGTTAAGCCCTCCTGCGCCGATGGTACTGCCCGGGCGACTGGGTGGGAGAGTAGGTCGCCGCGGACTTCTTCTTGGTGGGAGCCGCCCCGATGGGGCGGCTCTCGCTGTATCAGGAGGCCACCCCGGTGGAGGATCCCAAGCGCAAGGCCCCGAAGCCCTCGCGTGGCGGCGGGGCGCCGCCCCCACGCCCGCCTCGCACGGGTGAGCAGGGGGCGCGTCCGCGCAAGCCCGAGCTCCCCCGCGAGCGTCCGCACCTGCCGCGGGAGGTCCACGCCGACGTGCGCTCGACCGCGCCGTCCGGCGCGGTCGACGACCTCGCGCGGGCGCTCGGGGCTGCCGAGGAGGCGATCGCCCGCGGGGACGCCGCCCGCGCCGTCGAGGTGCTGGCGTGGGCGAAGTCGGTGGCCACACGGAGTTGGGCGGTGCGCGAGGCGCTCGGCATCGCCCTCTACCTCGAGGGGCGTTTCGCGGAGGCCCAGCGGGAGCTGCTCACGTACCGTCGGCTCTCGGGTCGGCACGACCAGAACCATCTCCTCGCCGACTGCGCCCGAGCCACCGGCAAGATCGACCAGGCGGTCGAGCACGTCGAGGCGATGATCGGCGCTGGGGTCGAGGAGGACCGGATCGCCGAGGGGCTCATCGTCGTGGCCGGTGCACGCCTCGAGGGTGGGGAGCCCGACGGGGCGCTCGCGGTGCTGCGACGGCTCGAGCTCGAGGTCGAGGAGCCCGAGCCCTACCATCTCAGGCTCTGGCACCTCGCCGCCCGCGCGGCACGCGAGGCCGGGCAGGAGGAGGCCGCGCAGCGCTGGCGCGCGCGCATCGCCGAGGTCGACGCCGACGCGCTCGCGGTGCTCGACGGCGAGAGCCGGCCCCGCTGAGGCGCAGGCGCCGCACCGCGCGCATCGGGACGGCGCCCGGCCGCGGCGGGAGCGCTCAGGTCGCGACGCGGCCCTCGGCGCGCAGCTCGAGGTAGCGCAGGAGCCCGGCGGCGTTGCTCTCGAAGCCCGTGAGCAGGTCGACGCGCTCACGCGCCTCGGGATCGGCGTCGGTGGCGATGACGTCGTCACGGAAGCGGGTGGCGAGGGTCTCGGCGATGTGGTCGACCTCGGCGTGCTCCTGCCAGGCCGATTCGGCGGTCGCCAGCCAGCGCGCGAGCTGCTCCTCGGCCTCGTCGAGGGCCTCGGCCGCCGGGCCGACCTCGCCGTAGTGGGCGAGCAGCAGGCGGGCGGGCTCGCGCTCGCGGTAGCGCCGCAGCGAGCGCGTCGCGAGGACCGCATCGAAGTCGGGAGGGGGCGTCGCCGGGCGGATCCTCGTCATCCCCGGCATCTTCACGCCGACCGAGTCGCCGACGAAGACCGCTCCGGCGTCGGGGTCGAACACCCCGATGTGGTGCTTGGCGTGACCGGGGGTGAAGAGCACCTCGAGCCGTCGCCCGCCTCCGAGGTCGAGGAGGTCGCCGTCGGCCACGGCGTGCACCCGCTCGGAGGCGATCGGCGTGCACTCGCCGTAGACGGTGTCCATGAGCGGGCCGTAGACCCGCCGCGAGCTCGCGTTGAGGCGCTCAGGGGAGGAGAGGTGCGGCGCGCCCACCTCGCTGACGACGACCTTCGCCTGCGGGAACGCCGCGAGCACGTCGCCGGCCCCACCGGCGTGGTCGAGGTGGATGTGGGTCACGACGAGGTAGGCGAGGTCGTCGGCGTCGAGGCCGCAGTCGGCGAGGGCGCGCAGCACCGCGTCGACCGAGAGCGCGGGGCCGCACTCGACGAGCGTCGGCCTCGGCGCGTCGAGGAGATAGCCGGCGGTCACGTCGCGCAGGCCCGCGGTGCGGGTGTCGATCGCGGTGATGCCGTCGCCCAGGGGGGTGAGCAGGTCGCCTTCGGTCATCTCGGACGGTCTCCGGTCAGTCGGGGCGGCGGTCGGCCTCGGCGAGCAGTGGGGCGATCTGACGGCGGACCCACTCGGGCGCCTCGGTGGGCAGGACGTGGGTCGCGCGCGGGTGGATCGTGAGGGCGCCACGGGGTGCCGCGGCGGCGAGCGCGCGGAGCCGGCTCACCGGGGTGAGGCGATCGCGCCCGCCGGCGAGGGCGAGCACCGGCGCGTCGCAGTCAGCGAGGCGGTCGGTGGCGTCCTCCCGCTCGGCAGCCGCCATCATGTCGGCGAGCACGAAGGGGTCAAGGCCTGCAACGTGGCGGGTGAAGTCGTCCATCACCGCGCGCGGGGCCGCCGCGCTCGCGCCCCCGAGCAGCCGTGCCGACCAGTAGGGCAGCGGGCTGTTCCAGAGAGCGCGCCACAGCGCCGTCGTTGCCTCGGGCACGTAGCCCGCTGGGCCGGCCAGGCCCGGCACGAGCCGCCCTGCCGGCAGTGGCCCGCCCACCGCGTCCAGGGGCTGGCCGGCGGCGCCGGCGACCGCCGCGAGAGCGCGGGTGCGCGCGCCGAGGTGGGGCAGGGCCGTCGCGGCGACCTGGACGCCGTAGGAGTGCCCGACGAGGACGACGTCGTCGAGCCCGGCGGCGTCGAGCACGGCGACGAGGTCGCTGGCGACGACCTCGGGGCCGACGGCCTCCCGCCGCGCCGGCGTCCCGCTGCGCCCGTGTCCCCGGTAGTCCCAGCGCAGGACGAGGCGGTCGCGCGACAGCGGTCCGACGAGCGGGCGCCAGTACTCGTCGCTGCAGGCGATGCCGTTGCAGAGCACGACCGCGGGCCTCGCCGTCGCGCGCCCGTCGAGGCGGAAGGCCAGCGCCGTGCCGTCAGCGGCCTCGGCCCGCGTCCAGACGCCGCTGCTCGGGCCCGGCGCTGCGCCACCGGGGCTGGGGCGCGACGAGGCGCCGACTGCGGGGGCTGCGGGTCCCTCGGCCATGCGGGGCAGTCTACGCCGGCGCCTGCTCCGCTTCGGCGCTGCGCAGCAGCAGCCCGGCCCGTGGCTTGGGGGCGATGCGCGTGGTCTTCGGCGGCAGGCGCTGGCCGTCGACGGCGAGGTCGAGGACACGCGGGAGGGGCACCGGCCGCACGACGAGCAGCGCGGCGTCGTCACGGGCGGAGACCTCAGCGGCTGCGCGTCGGAGGTCGGCGCGCGGGTGCACCGCCCCGGCCGGCAGGGCGAGCGAGGGCAGGATCGCGTGCTCGAGCAGCGCGGCGTCGACGTCGCGCCAGGCCCACCGCCGGGCGCTCGGCAACTGCGCGACGAGGGTGGCGCGGTGGCGGGGACGCAGCAGCCACGCCGTGCCGTCGGGCGCGAGCAGGCCCATGACCCCCGCGGGCTCGGCGCTGACCCACCGGGCAAGCGCGGCGGGGCCCACGGCCGCCCGTTCGAGGTGGAAGTGCTCCTCGAGGCCGGCGAGGCTGCGCCGACCGAGCGGTCGCAGGAGGCGGTGCACCGCCTCGACGCGCACCCCGTCGGCAGGGTCGGCGAGGTAGACGAGCGCGCGCTCGAAGGGCGCCTCGGATCCTGCGTCGGGGTGGGCTGCGCGCTGGGCGTCCCGGTGGGCGAGTGAGCGCGCCCAGCGGTGGTGACCGTCGGCGATGATCGCCCGCGTCTCGGCGAGGGCCGCGGCGAGCGTGGCCTGCTCGTCGGGGTCGCGCAGCGCCCAGACACGGTGGTCGGCGCCGTCGGCGTCGGTCATCGCCACGATCGGGGCGCTCGGCGGTGGGGCGGCGAGGCGTTCGGTGAGGGCCGGCGGAGCGCCGACGAGCAGGGCGTGGACGGGGGTGAGCTCGACGGGGAGCTCGGTGAGGCGGCGCAGGCGGGCGGCGACCCTCGCGGTGTCGACGTCCTCGTGGGGCAGGATCCCGGCCGTGCCGTCGAGGGGGCCGAGGCGCACCGCGGCCAGCAGCCCGCGCTGCGCGGTCGGCACCCCGGCGACGAGCTCGTGGATCTCGTAGCGGTACAGGGCGGGGGAGACGTCGTCGACGAGGGCGCCCTGGCGCCGCCAGCTGCGGTACAGGCTCGCCGCGCGGCGGTGGGCGCCGTCGGGGGCGTGCAGCTCGAGCACGGTGTAGGGGCTCGCCTCGCGGTGCCCGGCGTAGGCCAGCGGCTCGACGGCGTCGTAGGCGGGAGCCGACGTCGCGCGCGCGTCACCGGCCACGTCGGGGTCGTAGCGCACCGCGCGGAACGGCGCGGCGTCGAGCATCGCTCCTCCTCGTCTCGGCAGCCGACGGGCGCACGCTACCGTGGCGGGGCGCGACACGAGGAGCCTGCCATGCCCGAGACCGACGACGCCCTCGTCTACCACCTCTACCAGCAGGGGCGCGAGCGCCTCGAGGGCGGCGACCCTCGCGGGGCCGCGGAGGTCCTCGAGCTCGCCGTCGAGCACGAGCCCACGAAGGCGTCGCTGCACGAGACGCTGGCGCGGGCCTACTTCGCCACCGCGAGGATCGGCCCGGCGCGCGAGGCCTTCGAGCGCGCGCTCGACCTCGACCCCACCGACGCCTACGCCCACTTCTGCGCCGGCCGCTGCTACGAGCGCGAGGGCCGCGTCGACGCGGCGGTCAAGCACTACCGCCTCGCCTGCGCGCTGAGCCCCCGCGAGGTCTACCACGAGCGCCTCGCGCGGCTGCAGGCGAGCTGACCTCGGCCCTCAGCGCGTCGGCCGACGCCGTCGGCGCGCCCGCCGCGGTCGCCACAGCCCCACGAGGACGAGCCCGGCGACGAACCCCGCGACGTGGGCGAGGGTGGCGACCTGCCCGCCGGTGAGCGCGCCGACGCGCAGCTGCACGACCTCGGCGGCGAACCACAAGCCGAGCACGAGCACCGTCGGCAGGCGGACGACGAGGAAGAACAGCAGCGGGACGCTCACCGTGACCCAGCCGCGGGGGAAGAGCCGGAAGTACGCCCCGAGCACCCCGGCGATCGCCCCGGAGGCACCGACGAGCGGTCGCAGCCCGCCGGGGTCGGCGGCGACGAAGACGAGGGTGGCGAGGACGCCGACGACGACGTAGAAGCCTGCGTAGCGCAGGTGGCCGAGCCGGTCCTCGAGCGCCCCGCCGAACACGCCGAGGTAGAGCATGTTGAAGCCGAGGTGCAGCCAGCCGCCGTGGAGGAACATCGCGCTGAGCAGCGAGGCGGCCACCGGCTTGTCCGGTGCGGGCGCGAGCTCGCAGGCAGGGGGGCCGGCCGCCGCGGCCTGCCCGGCGTCGAGCGGGCTGAGGCTGGTGATCTCGGCGGGGATGACCGCCCACTCGAGGAAGAAGCGCGCCTGGGTGCACGCGTCGGCCCACCAGGGGGTGAGCAGGACGAAGACCACGACGTTGGCGAGCAGCAGGGCCCGGTTGACCCAGGGGGTCCGCCGCGGCCGGTAGCCGTCGCCGAGGGGGATGACCATCGCCGCGCGAGGCTACCTGCGTCGGCGGGCGTACCCGGTATCCTCGCGGCGGCAACGGCGCGGCAGCCCTCGCGGCCGGCGCCGGCGCACGGCGCGGCTGCTGGCCCTGCGGCCCCGCCACCCCGACCCCGGCGCCCCGGCCCCGACACCCCGACACCCCGACATCCGGACCCCGACCGCGGAGGAGCACCCTTGGACGGCCCGCTGCAACGCCCCCTCGAGGGCCTCGTCGGCGTGACCTCGCTCACGCGTCGCGGGGCGGAGTCGATCGTGCGCACCCTCGTCCAGCAGGGCGAGGTCGCCGCCGACCGCGCCGAGCGCGCCGTCGACGAGCTGCTCGCGCGCTCCGAGCGCAACCGCAGCGCGCTCGCCGAGCTCGTGCGCACCGAGACCGAGCGTGCCGTGGGCCGCCTCGGCCTCGCCCGGCAGGAGGACGTCGACGCCCTCGCCGAGCGCGTCGCCCGCCTCGAGGCCGCGGCCGAGCCCGTCGAGCCCGGGCCCACCGACGACGGAGGGCAGGGGTCGTGAGCGACGCCCTGGGAGAGCACATGGGCCGTCTGAAGGCGCTCGAGCAGGCCCCGCTCGAGGAGCATCCCGACGTCCTCGAGGAGGTCGGCGACGCGATCGCCGCCGAGCTCGACGAGGTGGGCCGCCTCGACGGCGCATGAGGCGCCCGGCCGGGCTGCGGTGAGCACCCCCCGCCGGCGGCTCGACGCCGTCCTCGTCGAGCGCGGCCTCGCCCGCAGCCGGGCCGAGGCGCGCGAGCGCATCGCCGCGGGGCGGGTCACCGTCGACGGCGCGCCGGCGACGAAGCCCGCCACGCTCGTGGCCCGCGGCGCCGACCTCGTCGTCGCCGAGGCGGGTCCGCGCTGGGCCTCCCGGGGCGGGGAGAAGCTCGACGGCGGGCTCGAGCGCCTCGGCCTCGACGTCGCCGGGCGCCACGCCCTCGACGCCGGCGCCGCCCACGGCGGCTTCACCGACGTGCTGCTCGCGCGCGGCGCGGCCGCCGTCGTCGCCGTCGACGTCGGCTACGGCCAGCTCGCCTGGCGCCTGGCCACCGACCCACGCGTGAGGGTCCTCGACCGCACGAACGCCCGGCACCTGCGCGCCGAGCAGCTGCCGTGGCGCCCCGACCTCGTCGTCGGCGACCTCTCGTTCATCTCGCTCACGCTCGTGCTCCCCGCGCTCGCGGCGCTGGCCGCCGACGAGGTCGACCTCGTGCTGCTGTGCAAGCCGCAGTTCGAGGCCGGCAGGCGCGCGGTGGGCCGTGACGGCGTCGTGCGCGACCCCGCGGAGTGGGAGCGGGCGCTGCGCCGGGTCGTCGACGCCGCCCTCGAGGAGGGACTCGGGCTCGTCGACGCGGTGCCGTCGTCGCTGCGCGGGCCCGCCGGCAACGTCGAGTTCGTCCTCCACCTCGCGCGTGGCCGGCCCGGCACCTTTGCCGAGGATCTCGCGGCGGTCATCGCCGCCGCCGTCGACGAGGCCTCCGCCGCGGGCTGAGCAAGCCCTCCGGCGGCCGGGCGCGCGGTGGGCGTCCCTGGTCCTGCCACGCGGTGGGGTCGGCCGTGCGGTCGGCTCGGTAGGATCCCCCGCGTGGCATCGACACCCGACGAACAGACCGCACCGCCGACGAGCCCGCCGCGGACGCAGCGTCGTCCCCGGGTCGTCGGCATCGTCGTGAACTCCGGGCGCTCGGAGGCGCGCGAGCTCGCCGGTCACGCCGTCGCGCGGCTCTCGGGCGAGGGGCTGCGCGTCCTCGGCTACGAGGGTGACCACTGGCCGCGCGGCAGCGTCGAGACCCGCCCGGCGGCGGAGTTCGCCAGCGAGCTCGACGTCGTCGTCGTCTTCGGCGGCGACGGCACGCTGCTGCGCGCCGCCTGGCTCGCCCGCGACCGTGGGGTGCCGCTCATCGGCATCAACCTCGGACGGCTCGGCTTCCTCAGCGAGGCCGACGCCGGCGACGCCGACGCCGCGCTCACCCAGGTCTGCGAGGGCCGCTTCAGCGTCGAGGAGCGCATGACCCTCGAGGTCGTCGTGCGCGACGCCGACGGCGTGGAGGTCGGCCGCGGCTGGGCGCTCAACGAGGCCTCGATCGAGCGCGTGAGCCCCCAGCGGCTCGTCGTCTTCGAGGTGCGCGTCGGGCCGACGACCCTCGCCCACGTGCCAGCCGACGCGATCATCTGCGCGACGCCGACCGGCTCGACGGCCTACGCCTTCAGCGCCCGCGGGCCGATCCTGTCCCCGGCGCTCGACGCCATCCTCCTCGTGCCCGTCGCGCCGCACTCCCTGTTCGACCGCACGCTCGTCGTCGGCGCCTCCGAGACGCTGGTCGTCGCTCCGCGCGACGGGGTCTCCGCGGTCGCCGTGGGCCTCGACGGGCGCGAGTCGCTGCCGATCCCCCACGACGGCTGGGTCGAGGTCGCCCGCGCCGAGCAGCCGGTGCGCATGGTGCGCCTCGGGACCTTCGACTTCTACGCAAGGGTGCGCGACAAGTTCGGCCTGCGCTAGGTACGGCAGTCAGGTGTGACGGGATGCGCCCAACCTGACGGGCTCGAACCCCGCCCTGCCGCCGGTGTGGTGGCGGGGCCGCGTCCGCCCCGCACACGGCCGTGGGGGCGGCTGCTGGAGGGCTCGCAGCCGGTGGGCCTGCTGCGAGCGCGGACGGGTGTGGCGTCGTTCCCATGGGCCGTCACCGGCGCGCTGGGACAGCAGGAGACGGACGTGGCGGTGGGAGGTCGGGGTGCTCCACTGCCGATGGTCGACGTCGCAGGCGAGCTCGACGAACGTGACCGCCTGCCGACTCCGGCGGTTCTCGAACCGTGGGAAGGCGACCTGCGCGCCGCAGCGCACCTCGAGGTCGGCGGCGGGTCCAACACCGCCTCGACCGCACGCGCGAGCTGACCGCGACCAGCGGCCGGCTCCGCACAGCCATCCTGTCCCAGACGTCCCAGACGAGGGATGGTGCCGCGCCGGTGCGACACGACCGCCATGGATGGTGCCGCGCCGGTGCGACACGACCGCCATGCCCATCCACCACACCTGACGGCCGAAGCGTGCCTGCGTCGAGCGCGCCTGCCTACACTCGACGCATGCACGAGCGCCCCCGGGTCGCCCTCGACGAGCTCCACATCCGCGACGTCGGCGTCATCGCCGACGTCACCGTCGAGCTCGACGGCGGGCTCAACGTGCTCACCGGCGAGACCGGCGCGGGCAAGACGATGGTCGTCGCCGCCCTCGAGCTGCTCCTCGGCGCGCGCGCCGACGCCGACCAGGTGCGCGCGGGCGCCGACCGCGCGCTCGTCGAAGGCCGACTGAGCCCCCCGCCCGAGGCCGCCGAGGGCTGGGTCGACCCCGAGGAGACCGAGCTCGTCGTGAGTCGCGAGATCGGCGGCGCGCGCAGCCGGGCCCGCCTCGGTGGCCGGCTCGCTCCCGCCTCGGCGCTCGCCGAGGTCCTCGGGGAGGTCGTCGAGGTCCACGGACAGTCCGACGCCCAGCGGCTGTCGGCCCCCGGGGTCCAGCGCGAGCTCCTCGACCGCTCCGGCGGCGCGCCCCTCGCCGAGGCCAAGGCCGACTACGGCGAGGCCTACCGGAGGTGGCGCGCCGCCGACGCCGAGCTGCGCGAGCTCGCCGAGGGCGAGCGCGACCGTGCGCGCGAGATCGACCGGCTGCGCTTCGAGCTCGACGAGATCGACGCCGTCGCGCCCGAACCCGGCGAGGAGGAGGCCCTCGAGGCCGAGCTGCGCCGCCTCGAGCACGCCGAGACCCTCGCCGAGGCCGCCCGGGGCGCGGCGGCGGCGCTGACCGACGACGGCGGCGGCCGCGACGCCCTCGGCGCCGCCGTCGCGACGCTGCGCGCGACCGCCGGGGTCGACGCCGACCTCGACGCCCTCGCCGAGCGCCTCGACGGCCTCGCCGCGGAGGTCCAGGACGTCGGCTTCGAGCTCGCCTCCTACGCCGAGGGCGTCGAGCACGACCCTGCGCGCCTCGAGGCGCTGCGCGAGCGCCGCGCCGCCCTCGCCGGGCTGAGCCGCAAGTACGGCCCCGACGCCGCGGCGGTGGCCGCCTACGCCGAGGAGGCCCGCACCCGCCTCGGCGCGCTCGAGGGTGGTGATGCCCGCAGCGCCGTGCTCGCCGAGGAGGTCGAGGCCCTGCTCGGCGCCCGCGACGATGCCGCCGAGACGCTGCGCGCGGCGCGGGTCGAGGCCGGCGCCCGGCTCGCGGATGCCGTCGGCGGGCACCTTGCCGACCTCGCGATGGCCGACGCGGCGATGACCGTCGAGGTCGCGCCCGCCGAGCCCGCCGTCCACGGCGCCGACCGCGTGACGTTCCTGCTCGCGGCCAACGCCGGGTCGCCGGCACTGCCGCTGGCCAAGGCCGCCTCGGGTGGGGAGCGCAGCCGCGTCGCCCTCGCGGTGCGCCTCGCCCTCGCCGACGCCGACGCCACCCCGGTGCTCGTCTTCGACGAGGTCGACGCCGGTGTCGGCGGGGCGACCGCCCTGGCGGTGGGGGAGAAGCTCGCGCGCCTCGCCCGCGGCCGTCAGGTCCTCTGCGTGACCCACCTCGCGCAGCTCGCCGCCCACGCCGACTGCCACCTCGTCGTCGACAAGCGCGCCGTGGAGGACCGCACCGAGGCGACCGTGCGGCGGGTCGAGGAGGGCGAGCGCGTCACCGAGCTCAGCCGCATGCTCTCCGGGGATCCCGACAGCGCCGCCGCGGGCACCCACGCCGCGGAGCTGCTCGCCTCCGCGCGGGCAACGCTCGCCGCACCGTCGTAGGGTGGCGGGTGCGGACGCGGCGTGGTTGACTCGCTGCGTTCGCGCCATGCCAAGCCTTCGTCGTGCGGGAGTCCGTCGTGCCGTCCTCTGAGCTGCGTAGCCTCGGCGAGCTCGGCCGCGGCCTGCAGGTCGGCGAGGGCCGGTCCCGCGGTCGCACCCGGCGCAAGGGCATCACCGCGCGTCCGCGCCCACGGGTGCCGCGCCCGCTGCTCGCCGTCCTCGCCGTCGCCGCGGTCACGGTCGCCTACCTCTCCTTCACCGCCGGCGACCAGCTCGACGACTTCGCCCACCAGCCGCCCGCGCCATCTGCCGCCGCCGAGTCATCCGCCTCCGACGGGGAGCGCGGCAGCGCCGAGGCGCGGCGCGACGACGAGCGCGCCGACCGTGGCGGCGGTCGGGAGGCCACGGTCTTCGCCACCGTCGACGGGCTCGCCCTGCGCGTCGCGAGCGCCGACACCGAGGTCGCCTTCCTCGAGGCCAGCCGCGGTACCGCCCACCCGATGGCGCCGGTCGGCGAGCTCGCCGCCAACGCCAACAGCGCGAAGTTCACCGCCGGGCAGGACACCGACGGACCGCGCTACCACGTCCTGCCGACCCTCGGCTACCCGTGGCCGGCGACCGGCGCGGCGGCGCTGTTGCTCGAGCCCGGCGCCCCCGTCCATGCGCCCGTCGACGGCGAGGTCACCGAGGTCGCCCGCTACCCCATGGGCGGCGGGCACGTCGACGTCCGGGTGCGCATCGTGCCCGACGACGACGGCGACGTCGCCGTCGAGCTGCGTCACCTCAGCGCCGTCACCGTCGAGCCCGGCGACCGCGTCGAGGCGGGGCGCAGCACCCTCGGCGTCGTGCGCGAGCACCTGCCGAGCCACCCGGCCGACGCGGTGGCCGGCGAGGGCGGCGCGCCGGTGCGCCTCGAGGTCCGCCCCTCGCGTGACGTCGCGCCGCCGGACCCCAACGCCCCGGCGGAGGACCCCGAGGGCTGAGCCCCGCGCCGGTCGGCGGGGTCGGACCGGAGCCCCGCGCGCTGCTAGGGTGAGCCGAGGCTGCGCGCCGCGGAGGCATCGCCGTGCGCGCCGGTCCCGCGGCCGCGTCGCGGCCGCCCTGGCCGACGACGACTCGGAGGAGCAGGACGCGTGGCCAAGCACATCCTCGTCACCGGCGGCGTGTCCTCCTCCCTCGGCAAGGGGATCACCGCGGCCTCGCTGGGGCGGCTGCTCAAGGCCCGGGGGCTGTCGGTGACGATGCAGAAGCTCGACCCCTACGTCAACGTCGACCCCGGCACGATGAACCCCTTCGAGCACGGGGAGGTCTTCGTCACCGAGGACGGCGGCGAGACCGACCTCGACCTCGGCCACTACGAGCGCTTCATCGACGAGAGCCTGCACCAGGTCTCGAGCGTCTCGACGGGGCAGATCTACCAGACGGTCATCGCCAAGGAGCGCCGCGGCGACTACCTCGGCAAGACCGTCCAGGTGATCCCCCACGTCACCGACGAGATCAAGCGCCGCATCCTCGCACTCGGCAGCACCCCCGGGGCCGACGGCTCGGCGGTCGACGTCGTCATCACCGAGGTCGGCGGCACCGTCGGCGACATCGAGAGCCTGCCGTTCCTCGAGGCGATGCGTCAGCTGCGCTACGACGTCGGCCGGGAGAACATCTGCTACGTCCACTGCGCGCTCGTGCCGTTCATCGGCCCGACCGGCGAGCTCAAGACCAAGCCCGCGCAGCACTCGGTGCGCGAGCTGCGCTCGATCGGGATCCAGCCCGACGCGGTGGTCTGCCGCTCCGACCGGCCGTTGCCCGACGAGCTCAAGACGAAGATCGCGATGCTCTCCGACGTCGACGTCGACGGGGTCGTCTCCGCCCACGACGCCGAGAGCCTCTACGCGGTGCCGCTGCTGCTGCGCGAGGAGGGCCTCGACGCCTTCGTCGTGCGCCGCCTCGGCCTCGACCCGGCCGTCGAGCCCGACCTGTCGGAGTGGACGGCGATGGTCGAGCGCGCGCTCGCCCCCTCCGAGACGGTGCGCATCGCCCTCGTCGGCAAGTACACCTCGCTGCCCGACGCCTACCTCTCGGTCATCGAGGCGCTCGGCCACGCCGGCATCGCCCACGACGTCGAGGTCAACATCGACTGGGTCGCCGCCGACGACCTCAACGAGCCCGGCGCGGCGCGGCGCGCCCTCGAGGGAGCCCACGGCGTGCTCGTGCCCGGCGGCTTCGGCGTGCGCGGCATCGACGGCAAGATCGCCGCGGCCCGCCACGCCCGCGAGCGCCACGTGCCCTACCTCGGCATCTGCCTCGGCCTGCAGGTCGCGGTCATCGACTTCGCGCGTCACGTCCTCGGGCTGTCGGAGGCCAACTCGAGCGAGTTCGCCCCCGAGACCCCCGACGCCGTCGTCGACCTCATGCCCGACCAGCGCGAGGTCGCCGACCTCGGCGGGACGATGCGCCTCGGGACCTACCCCTGCAAGCTGCGCGAGGGGACGAAGGCGCACGCAGCCTACGGCGAGGCCGTCGTCTACGAGCGCCACCGCCACCGCTGGGAGGTCGCCAACCGCTACCGCCAGCAGCTCGACGCCGCCGGGATGCTCATCGCCGGGGTCTCGCCCGACGACCGCCTCGTCGAGGTCGTCGAGCTCGCCGACCATCCGTGGTTCGTCGCCTCGCAGTTCCACCCGGAGTTCCGCTCGCGGCCGAACCGGCCCCAGCCGCTCTTCGACGGGTTCGTCGCCGCGGCCAAGGCGCGGATGCTCGCCCAGGCGGGCCGCCTGCCAGCCCTCGACGCCGACCCCGCCGCGGTCTGAGCCCGCCGCCCCGGCGGCGGCATGGACACCGCCGCGGCCGGGGTAGGGATGACCCCGACGGCGCCGCGCCCCGACCCGCGCACCCCGCGGGGGCGACGGCGTGAGGCGGCGCCGCGACCAGCCGGCCCCGCAAGCCGCGACGCAAGGAGCACGACGTGGCCGAGAGCTCGACGATGGTGACCCTCGGGTCGCCCCCCGCGCCCTTCCGCCTGCCCGACACCGAGGGCGGCGAGGTCGCCCTCGCCGACCTCCTCGACGCCCCGGCGATCCTCGTGATGTTCATCTGCAACCACTGCCCGTTCGTCAAGCACGTCCGGAGCGAGCTGGCGGGCCTGACCGAGGCGTACCAGCGCCGCGGCGTGGCCGTCGTCGCCATCAACGCCAACGACGCCGAGCGCTACCCCGAGGACGGCCCCGAGGCGATGGCCGAGGAGGCGCGCCTCGTCGGCTACACCTTCCCCTACCTCCACGACGCCTCCCAGGAGGTCGCCAAGGCCTACGGCGCGGCGTGCACCCCCGACTTCTTCGTCTACGGCCCCGCCGCGTCGCTGCCGGAGGGCGCGGAGGCCACCGCCGAGGGGCACGTGCTCGTCTACCGCGGGCAGATGGACGGCTCCCGTCCGGGCAACGGCGCCCCCGTCGACGGCGTCGACCTGCGCGCCGCCCTCGACGCGGTGCTCACCGGGCAGCGCGTCGCCGCCGAGCAGACGCCGTCGGTGGGCTGCTCGATCAAGTGGCGTCCCGGCAACGAGCCGGCGTAGCGGTGGCCGCCTTCGAGGTCGCCACGAGCCGTCGCGTCTACGACGGGGTGCTCTCCCGGGTCCGCGTCGACGCCCTGCGCGGCGCCGACGGCGCGACGTTCGAGCGCGAGATCGTCGAGCACGTCGACGCCGTCGCGGTCGTGGCCGTCGACGGCGACGAGGTCGTCCTCGTGCGCCAGTACCGCCACCCCGTCGGCGCCGAGCTGCTCGAGATCCCCGCCGGCATCTGCGACGTCGCCGGGGAGCCGCTCGAGGCCACCGCCGCGCGCGAGCTCGCCGAGGAGGTCGGCCTCGCCGCGGCGCGCCTGACCCCCCTCACGAGCATCCACAACTCCGCCGGCTGGACCGACGAGCACACGACGCTCTACCTCGGCGAGGACCTGCGGGCCGTCGACGCGCCCGAGGGCTACGCCCCCGAGGGCGAGGAGGCCGACCTCGCCGTCGTGCGCATGCCGCTGGTCGAGGCCGTCCGCGCCGCGGCGACCGGGGGGCTCACCGACGCGAAGACCGTCGTCGGCCTGCTCGCCGCCGGCCACCGCCTGGGGGTGCGCTGAGCGCACCGCCGTCGGCCGCGGGAGGCGATCATTATGTCAACCGTGGTGGTAGGCTCGGCATCACCGACCCGAGGAGGGATGCCGTGGGCGCACTGCCGCGCTTCGCCGATCGCTACCTCGACCACCTCGCCGTCGAGCGCGGCCTGAGCGCGAACAGCCTCGCCGCCTACCGCCGCGACCTGCGCCTCTACGGCGCCTATCTCGACGAGCGGGCGATCGCCGACCCGCGCGAGGCCACCCGCGGGGACCTCGCGGACTTCGTCGCCTGGCTGCGGGTGCGCCCGACCCCGCGGGGCGGGCTCTACGCGGCCTCGAGCATCGCCCGGGCGCTCGTCGCCGTGCGGGGGCTGCACCGCTTCCTCCTCGACGAGGGGCTCGCCGCCGAGGACCCCTCCGGCGAGCTCGCCGGGCCCCGCCCGGGCCAGCGCCTGCCCAAGGCCCTGTCCGCCGTCGAGGTCGAGGCCCTGCTCGCGGTTCCCACCGGCGAGGACCCCGTCGCGCTGCGCGACCGTGTCCTGCTCGAGCTGCTCTACGCCACGGGCCTGCGGATCTCCGAGCTCGTCGCCCTCGACGTCGACGACGTCGACCTCGAGGGGCGGACCGCCCGGGCGCTCGGCAAGGGCGGGCGTGAGCGCGTCGTGCCGGTGGGGCGGGTGGCCGCCGAGGCCCTCGACGCCTGGCTCGTGCGCGGGCGGCCGGCCCTCGCCCCGCGCGGCCCGGCGCTCCTGCTCAACCAGCGCGGAGGCCGGCTCACGCGCCAGGGCGGCTGGAAGATCGTCAAGGCCCACGCCGACGCCGCCGGGCTCGGCGAGCGGGTGAGCCCGCACACGCTGCGGCACTCGTTCGCCACCCATCTCCTCGACGGAGGGGCCGACGTACGTGTCGTCCAGGACCTCCTCGGGCATGCCAGTGTCAACACCACACAGGTGTACACGCTCGTCACCGAGGAGCGGCTGCGCGCCGTCTACGACGCCGCGCACCCGCGCGCGTCGCTCGAGCCGAGCGGCGAGACCGATGAAGGAGCGCCGACGTCATGACCGACGACGACCTCATCACCCGAGTCCGCAAGGAGCTCGAGTCCGAGCGCGACGCGGCGATCGCCGAGATCCGCGACTACGGCGCCGACCCCTACTCCGAGCGGGTCGACAAGCTCGAGGGCGTCGACGAGAACTTCGCCGATCTCGCCCAGTCGACCGCCGAGCGCAGCGAGATCTACGCCCTCATCGACCAGGCGCGCGTGCGGCTCGGCCAGGTCGAGGCCGCCCTCGGCAAGATCGACGAGGGGACCTACGGCGTCTGCGAGGACTGCGGCGGGCCCATCGGCGAGGCCCGCCTCGAGGCGCGCCCCCTCTCGGTGCGCTGCGTCGACTGCGCGAGCCAGCGGTGAGGCCGCGCCCCGCCGCGCTCATCGCCCGCAAGCGCGACGGCGGCGCCCTCACCGACGACGAGCTCGGCCTGCTCGTCGGCGGCTACCTCGACGGCAGCGTCTCCGAGGGGCAGATGGCCGCGCTGCTCATGGCCGGCGTCCTCAACGGCTTCACCCGTGCCGAGGCGCTCGCGCTCACGCGGATCCTCACCGCCTCCGGGCAGGTGCTCGACCTCTCGGGGCTGGCCGGTCCGACGATCGACAAGCACTCGACCGGCGGGGTCGGCGACGGCACGACGCTGCTCGTCGCGCCGTTGCTCGCCGCCTGCGGGGCGCAGGTCGTCAAGCTCTCGGGGCGCGGCCTCGGCCACTCCGGCGGCACGCTCGACAAGCTCGAGGCGATCCCGGGGCTGCGCGTCGGCCTCGCCGAGGAGGAGATCCTCGACATCGCCGCCGACGTCGGCTGCGTCGTCGCCGCGCAGACCGACCGGCTCGTGCCCGCCGACCGGGCGCTCTACGCGCTGCGCGACGTCACCGCGACCGTCGAGTCCGTCGCGCTCATCGCCTCGAGCGTGATGTCGAAGAAGCTCGCGGCCGGCGCGTCGACGATCGTCCTCGACGTCAAGGCCGGCGACGGCGCGTTCATGCCCGACGACGCCGCGGCGACCGAGCTCGCCGAGCTCTGCGTCGCCATCGGCGAGGGCGCCGGCCGGCGCACGAGCGCGCTCGTCACCGGCATGGACGAGCCTCTGGGTCGGGGGATCGGCAACGCCCTCGAGGTCGTCGAGGCCGTCGAGCTGCTGTCCGCTCCGCCGCGGGGCCGGCTCGCCGAGGTCGCCCTCGCGCTCGCCGCCGAGGGGCTCGCGGGTGCCCGCGGGCTCGCGCCCGCCGAGGTCGAGGCGGAGCTGCGCGAGGCGTGGGGGCGCGGCGCCGCGCTCGAGCGCCTCGCGGCGATGATCGCCGCGCAGGGCGGCGACCCCGCGGTGTGCGACGACCCGCGCGGCGTCCTGCCCGCCGCGCCGGTGCGCGCCACGGTGCCCGCCGCCGAGGGCGGCGTCGTGCGCCGTGTGCCCGCGCGGGCGGTGGGGGAGCTGACCGTCGCGCTCGGCGCTGGCCGGGCGCGCAAGGACGACGCCGTCGACCCCGCCGTCGGGGTCTGGCTCGGTGTCGAGGTCGGCGACGAGATCGCCGCCGGCGACCCGCTCGGCGAGGTCCTCGCCCGCACCGGGGCGCAGGCCGAGGAGGCCGCTGCGCGCCTCGCCGCGCTCGTCGAGGTCGGCGGGCCGGTCAGCCCCGCGCCGACGCTGCGGGCACGCCTCGGCGGGGCATGAGGACGACCGTCCCTCGCGCGCCCGCCGGACGTCGGGGATGAGCCGCGAGGAGGCCGGGTACCTTCACGACGATCGAGGCCATCGCCGAGGCGGGGTCCTCGAGCGGAGACAACCTCCTCGGCGCTGTCGCAGAGATCGCGGCAGGAGGGAGACGACGGTGCGACGCGACGACGCCTACCTCAACGACGCAGCCCAGCGCAGCCGTCAACGGCGCGAGGCGATGCTCGAGGAGGTGCTGCGCGCCGCGACGACGTTCATGGTCGTGGTCTTCGGCGGCGGCATCCTCACGGGTCTGCCCTTCGTGCCGCCGTGGCTGTTCGCCGCGGCGCTCGCCGCGGTGGCGCTGTCGCTGCCCCTCGGCATCAGCGTGCGCCTCGGCGCGTACGCGGCGACGCCGCTCGACTACCCCACGCGCTGGTGGCAGGCCTTCGTCGGCGGGGCGACGTTGGCCACGCTCGTCGCGCTCGTCGCCGCGCTCACGCCCGCCGTCGAGCTCGGCGCCGCGCTCACCTCCCTCGCGGCGGTGCTCGCGATCCTCGGTCTCATCGTCTGGGTCCGCGCCAGCAAGCTGCCCGACCCCGATGGGCACCGCCGGGACGACGGCGACGACGAGCGGCGCTGAGCGGCCCTGCAGCAGGGCCGTCGGGCGACCCGCGGCAGCGCCCCGGCCATGGCATCGGCGGGGCGGTGGCTCAGCGCGCGGCGTCGGCGCGCTCGCGGCGCTGCCACCACACGAGGCCGGCGAGCCCGACGAGGGTGAGCGCGAGGAACGCCCAGTTGTTGCGTGAGAGGCCGAGCAGCCGGAACTCGGTGTCGATGCGCAGGAGCTCGACGCCGAAGCGGATCGCGCCGTAGCCGGCGAGGTAGGCGAAGAGCAGCCCACCGCGGGCGACCCTGCCGGTGCGGTCGACGGCGAGGAGCACGCCGACGAGCACGAGGTTGGCGAGGGACTCGTAGAGGAAGGTCGGGTGGTGCAGGGTGACCGAGCCGTCGGGTGCGCGGACCTCGAGGGCCCAGGGCAGATCGGTGAGCCGCCCGTAGAGCTCCTGGTTGGCGTAGTTGCCCCAGCGGCCGATGGCCTGCGCGAGGGGGATCGCCGGCGCCACGGCGTCGGCGAAGGCCGCGATGTCGAGGCCGCGGCGCCGCGCGAGCAGCCAGCCCACGGCGATGCCGGCCAGCAGCCCGCCGAAGAGCACGAGACCGCCCTCCCACACCGCGAAGACGCTGAGCGGCCGGTCGGCGAAGTCCTCGAGCCGCCAGACCACGAAGCCGAGCCGGGCGCCGAGGAAGCCGGCGACGATCGCGCCGATGGCGACGAGGTCGACGTCGTCGGGGTTGCCGCCACGGGCGGCGTAGCGGCGACGGGTCAGCAGCACCGCGGCGAGCACGCCGACGGCGATGGCGAGCCCGTAGTAGCGCAGGGTCAGTGGCCCGAGCTCGAGGGCGTTGCTGGGCGGGGGCGGGATCTGGGCGAGCATCCGGCGACCCTACCTCGGCGGGACGGCGGCGGCTCCGCCGCCGGCGGGGACGCCCACCGCGCCCTCAGTTGAGCTCGGCACCGCCCGGGCCGGGAGGGTTGAGCGAGGCCATCGTGCCGAGGTGGCGCACGATCCCCGACTCGCGGCGCAGCAGCCGCGTCGTCGCGGCGAGCCGCTCGTCGAGGGCGTCGAGCTCGAGGAGGCGCTGCTGCTCGGCGACGTCGACCTGCAGGGCGGCGGCGGCGAGCCATGACAGCTCGGAGGGGTCGCTGGGCAGGTGCTCGAGCATCTCCTGCGGTGCCCCGAGGTCGGCGAGGTAGGGCCCGAGCAGCCGCCGCAGCGTCGCGGTGGGCTCGCGCAGCGCGCCGTTGCCCACCGCCGGCTCGGGCATGCGGTCCCCGCAGGGCTCGACGCGGGCGCGGAGGTAGGGGCGGTCGTCGAGCAGCTCGACGATGCGGAAGCGCTCGACGCCGCGCGTGGCGATGTCGGCCTGGCCGTCGTCGTGGTGCTCGACCTCCTCGACCTCGGCCACGGTGCCGATCGCGTGGACCTCCGAGGCGGCGCCGACCTCCGCGCCCTGGCGGATCGCGACGACGCCGAAGCGCCGGTCGGCGGCGAGGACGTCGGCGAGGAGGTCCTGGTAGCGCGGCTCGAAGATGTGCAGCGGCAGGGGGCGGCCGGGGAAGAGGACGACGCGCAGGGGGAAGAGCGGCAGCACGGACGTCACGGCGGTCCCCGGATCGCGGTTGGGTCTACGACGGCCAGGCTACGTCCCCTCCCGGCGTGTCGCTCCGCCCGTCCCCGCGTCGCGCGGCCCCTGCCCGGTGGCTACGCTGCAGCCCATGCTCGAGCTCATCGACCTCCGAGGCGACCACCGCGACCCCTCCGACCGCCTGCCGCGGGCGCGCGAGGAGGACGTCGCCGCCGTCCGCGACGCCGTCGCCGGCGTGCTCGCCGACGTCCGCGTTCACGGCGACGAGGCGGTCGCCCGCTGCAGCGCCCGCTTCGACGGCTACGAGGGTCCGCTGGCGATCGACCCCGGGGAGGTCGAGGCCGCGCTCGCGGCGATCGACCCGACGCTGCGCGCTGCGCTCGAGCGCGCCGCCGACCAGGTCCGCTGGTTCCACGAGCGCTGCCGTCCCCCCGACTGGGCCGACGAGCGCGACGGCGCGCGCATGGGCGTGCGCCACGAGCCCCTCGACCGCGTCGGCGTCTACATCCCCGGCGGGCTCAGCCCGCTCGTCTCCACGGCGATCATGACGATCGTGCCCGCGCGCGTGGCCGGCGTCGGCGAGGTCGTCCTCGCGACCCCGCCGGGCCCCGACGGGCGCGTCGACCCTGGCATCCTCGCCGCCGCGGCGATCGCCGGCGGCGCCGACCGCCTCTACCGGGTCGGCGGAGCGCAGGCCATCGGCGCGCTCGCCTACGGCACCGCGACGATCCCCGCCTGCGACAAGATCGTCGGGCCGGGCAACGCCTACGTCGCCGAGGCCAAGCAGCAGGTCGCGATGGCCGGCGTCTGCGGCATCGACCTGCTCGCCGGCACGACCGAGGTCGCGGTCATCGCCGACGACACCGCCGACCCGCGCCACGTCGCCGCCGACCTCGTCGCCCAGGCCGAGCACGACCCGCTCGCGACGTCGATGCTCGTCACCCCCTCCCCGGGGCTCGTCGAGGCCGTCGAGGCCGCGCTCGCCGAGGAGGTCGCCGCGACCCGCCACGTCGACCGGGTCGTGGCCTCCCTCGAGGGGCAGGGCACGGCGGTGCTCGTCGACGACCTCGACCACGCCGTCGAGGTCTGCAACCGCTGGGCCGCCGAGCACCTCGAGGTCCAGACCGCCGCCGACGACGCGGTCGCCGCGAAGGTCCGCCGCGCCGGCACGCTCTTCATCGGCGCGATGACCCCCGTGAGCCTCGGCGACTACGCCGCGGGGCCGAACCACACCCTGCCGACCGGCGGCACCGCGCGCTTCAGCGGGGGCCTGCGCACCGACGACTTCCTCGTGCCGGTCAACTGGGTCGCCTACGACGAGGGCGCGCTCGCCGACCTCGCCGGCGTCGTCGACGCCCTCGGGGCCGCCGAGGACCTCCCGGCCCACGCGCGCGCCGCGCAGGTGCGCCTGGAACGGCCGTGAGCGGGCCCGCTCCCGCCGGCGGGCGGGTGGCCGTCCGCGCCGACCTCGCCGGCGTCGTGCCCTACGGTGCGCCGCAGCTCGACGTCGCGGTGCGCCTCAACACCAACGAGACGCCGTACCCGCCGCCGCCGGCCTTCGCCGAGCGCCTCGCCGCGCGGCTGGCCGACCTCGACCTGCACCGCTACCCCGACCGCGAGCTGCGCCGGCTGCGTGAGGCGCTCGCCGCCCACGTCGGCGTCGACGCCGAGCGGGTCTGGGCCGCCAACGGCTCGAACGAGGTCCTCGCCCAGCTCCACCTCGCCTACGGCGGGCCGGGCCGGCGGGTGCTCGCCGCACGCCCCGGCTTCCCCGCCCTGCCGACCATCGCGCGGTCGACCGGCACCGCCGTGGCCTTCGTCGACCTCGACGCGCCCGGCTACGACCTCGACGTCGACGCCGCCGCCGAGGCGGTGCGCCGGGAGCAGCCCCACCTCGTCTGCCTCGCCCGGCCGAACAACCCGACGGGCACGTCGGTCTCCCTCGAGGCGGTCCGCGCGCTGCACGACGCCGGCGGCGCGCTCGTCATCCTCGACGAGGCCTACGTCGAGTTCGCCGACGATGACGGGCTCGCGCTGCTCGACGAGCTGCCGCGGCTCGTGCTCAGCCGGACGTTCTCGAAGGCCTTCCGCCTCGCGGGGCTGCGGCTGGGCTACCTCCTCGCCGACCCGTGGGTGCTCGACGACGTGCGCACCGTGCGCCTGCCCTACCACCTCGACGCGATCACCCAGGCCGCGGGCGTCGTCGCCTGCGAGCTCGCCGGGGAGATGACCGCGCACATCCCCGCGATCGTCGCCGAGCGCGAGCGCGTCGCCGCCGCGCTCGCCGCGCGCGGCGACCTCACCGTCACCCCGTCGCAGGCGAACTTCCTGCTCGTCGCCGCCGAGGTCGACGGGCTCTTCGACCGCCTCCTCGAGCGCGGCGTGCTCGTCCGCGACTTCGCCGACGCCCCCGGCACGCCCCGCTGCGTGCGGGTGACGATCGGCACCCCAGAGGAGAACGACCGCCTGCTCTCCGCCCTCGAGGAGGTCCTGCCGTGACCGCTGCCCGGACCGCGACGATCGCCCGTGCCACCGCCGAGACCGACGTCCGCGTCACCGTCGACCTCGACGGGTCGGGGACGACCGACTGCCACACCGGCGTGCCGTTCTTCGACCACATGCTCGACCAGCTCGGCCGCCACGGCCGCATGGACCTCACCGTGCGCACCGACGGCGACCTCGAGGTCGACGCCCACCACACCGTCGAGGACACCGGCATCGCCCTCGGCCAGGCGCTCGCCGAGGCGCTCGGCGACAAGGCCGGCATCGAGCGCTTCGGGGACGCCACCGTGCCGATCGACGAGGCGCTCGCGCGCGTCGCCGTCGACCTCTCGGGGCGGCCCTACCTCGTCTACGACGCACCGACGCCGGTCGCGGTGACCGGCACGTACGAGACGACGCTCACGAAGCACTTCTTCGAGGCGCTCGTCGCCAACAGCCGCATCACCCTGCACGTCGCGCTCCTCGCCGGCGACAACACCCACCACATCCAGGAGGCGGTCTTCAAGGGCGTGGCCGTGGCGCTGCGCCGCGCCGTCGCGGTGACCGGTGGCGGGGTGCCCTCGACGAAGGGCGTCCTCGGCTAGGGCCCCGCGCGTCGACCCTTCCCGGCCCCCGCTACGCTTGGCGCCATGATCCGCCCGCGCATCGCCGTGCTCGACTACGACGCCGGCAACCTCCGTAGTGCGGCCAAGGCGCTCGAGCGCGCCGGCGCCGTCGCCGACGTCGTCGACGACCCCGCCGCCGCCGCGGTCGCCGACGGCCTCTTCGTGCCTGGCGTCGGCCACTTCGGCCAGTGCGTCGAGGCCTTCCGGGCCCGCGGCTTCGACCGCCTCGTCGCCGAATGGCAGGCCGCCGACCGTCCGGTCCTGGGGGTCTGCGTCGGCATGCAGATCCTCTACGCCTCGAGCGAGGAGGCGCCCGACGTCGCCGGGCTCGGCGTCCTGCCGGGGCGCACCGTGCGCCTGCCCGACCGCGTCACCGTGCCGCACATGGGCTGGAACCGCCTCACGATCGTCGCCGAGGACCCGCTCGTCGCAGGCCTCGACGGCGCGCAGGTCTACTTCGTCCACTCCTACTACGCCGAGCCCGACGACCCCGCCCACGTCGTCGCGACCTGCCCCTACGGCCCGTCGTTCCCCGCGGTCGTGCGGGTCGGCAGCGTCGCCGCGACGCAGTTCCACCCGGAGAAGTCCTCCGCGGTGGGCGGGCGCCTGCTCGAGCAGTGGCTCGCCGAGGTCGTGCGGGCGGCCCGGGACGGCGGGAGGGCCGCCTCATGACGTTCACGCTCTACCCGGCCGTCGACATCCGCGGCGGCAACGCCGTGCGCCTCGAGCGCGGCCGCGCCGACGCCGAGACCGTCTACGACGCCGACCCCGTCGCCGTCGCCGAGCGCTTCGTCGCCGAGGGGGCGTCGTGGCTGCACGTCGTCGACCTCGACGCGGCCTTCGAGGGCGAGCCGCGCAACCGCCACCTCATCGCCGACATCGTCGAGGCCACCGGCGTCGACGTGCAGGCCTCCGGCGGGATCCGCTCGATGGCCGACCTCGACGCGGCGATCGGCTACGGCGCCTCCCGGGTCGTCATCGGCACGATGGCCCTCGAGGAGCCCGCCTTCGTCGCCGCGGCGGTCGCCGAGCACGGCGACCGCGTCGCCGTCGGCCTCGACGCCGACGGCGAGACGCTGCGCGCCCGCGGCTGGACCGCCGACGCCGGTGACCTCTTCGACGCGCTGCGGCGCTTCACGCTCATGGGCGTCGCGCGCTTCGTCTTCACCGACATCGCCCGCGACGGGATGCTCTCGGGCCCCAACACCGAGCGCCTCGCCGAGGTCGCCGAGGGCACGACCGCACGGGTCACCGCCTCGGGCGGCGTCGCGAGCCTCGACGACCTCCGCGCGCTGGCCGCCACCCACGAGCGCGTCGACGCCGCGATCGTCGGCAAGGCCCTCTACGCCGGCCGCTTCACCCTGCCCGAGGCCCTCGCGGCGGCCGCCGGGGGCGCCGCGTGAGCGCCGGCGGCCCCGCCGCACGGGTCATCCCCTGCCTCGACGTCACCGGCGGACGGGTCGTCAAGGGCGTGAACTTCCTCGAGCTGCGCGACGCCGGCGACCCCGTCGAGCTCGCCCGCGCCTACGACGCCGAGGGCGCCGACGAGCTCGTCTTCCTCGACATCACCGCCTCGAGCGACGAGCGCGACACGATCTACGACGTCGTCGCCGCGACCGCCGAGCAGGTCTTCATCCCCCTCACCGTGGGGGGAGGGGTCCGCAGCGTCGCCGACGTGCGCCGTCTGCTGCGCGCCGGCGCCGACAAGGCGAGCCTCAACACCGCCGCGGTGGCGCGCCCCGAGCTGCTCAGCGAGGCCGCCGACGCCTTCGGCAGCCAGTGCGTCGTCGCCGCGATCGACGCCCGGCGGCGCGCGCCGGGGCGCTGGGAGGTCGTCGTCAAGGGCGGCCGCGAGCCCACCGGGCGCGACGCGGTGGCGTGGGCGGCCGAGTGCGCCGAGCGCGGCGCGGGGGAGATCCTGCTCACCTCGATGGACCGCGACGGGACCAAGGAGGGCTTCGACCTCGAGCTCCTGCAGGCGGTCACCGACGCCGTCAACGTCCCCGTCATCGCCTCGGGCGGCGCCGGCACCGCGGCGCACATGGCCGAGGGCGTCGCGGTCGGTGGGGCCTCGGCGGTGCTCGCCGCGTCGATCTTCCACTTCGGTGAGCTCTCCATCGCCGAGGTCAAGGCGGCGATGGCCGAGGCCGGCCTGCTCGTGCGCCCCGTCGAGGACGCCCGGGCATGAGCGAGGGGGTCGGACGCGCGGTCGTGCCCGCCGAGCTCGCCTACGACGAGCGCGGGCTCATCCCCGCCGTCGTGCAGCAGCACGACACCGGCGAGGTGCTCATGGTCGCCTGGATGAGCGAGGAGAGCCTCGGCGAGACCCTCGCGCTCGGCGAGACGGTCTTCCACTCGCGCAGCCGCGGGCAGCGTTGGCACAAGGGCGCGACGAGCGGCAACACCCAGCGCGTCGTCGAGGTCGTCGCCGACTGCGACGCCGACGTCGTCCTCGTCAGGGTCGACCAGGGCGGGCAGGGTGCGGCCTGCCACCTCGGGGTGCGCAGCTGCTTCCACAATCCCGTGGAGCCGGCGTGAGCCCGGTGGCCTACGCGCCCTCGAAGGCGCGCTTCCGCGAGCTCGCCGCCGACCACGCCGTCGTGCCGGTCTGGCGCGAGGTCCTCGCCGACCTCGCCACGCCCCTGTCGGTCTACGACCGCCTGCGGGCGCAGGGCGGGCCGACGTTCCTCCTCGAGTCCGTCGAGCAGGGCGAGCGCTGGGGCCGCTACTCCTTCATCGGCCTCGATCCCTTCCTCACGCTGTCGGCCAAGGGCGGCGAGGTCCGCCTCGAGGGCCCCGCGCCGCCGGCGGCCCGCGCCGCGGCGGCCGACGGCGACGTGCTCGCCACCCTCGAGGCGCTGCTCGCCGAGCTCGCCGCCCCTCAGCTCGACGGCCTGCCGCCGCTGTTCTGCGGCGCGGTGGGCTACCTCGGCTGGGACGTCGTGCGCTCGATCGAGGACCTCGGCGACGGCCCCCCCGACGACCTCGGCCTCGACGACGTGCGGCTGCTCTTCCCCGGGCGGCTCGTCGCCTTCGACCACCTGCGCCAGCGCCTCGTCGTCGTGACGAACGTCGCCACCGGCGGTGAGCCCGACGCGGCCTACGACGAGGCCGTCGCCGCGACCGAGGCGCTCGTCGCCCGCCTCGCCGAGCCGGTGACCGCCCGTCCGGTCGCCCCGCCGGCGACCGTCGACGTCGACGACGCCGACTCGACGTTCACCCGTGAGGGCTTCCTCGCCGCGGTCGAGCGGGCGAAGGAGCACATCGCCGCCGGCGACATCTTCCAGGTCGTGCCCTCGCAGCGCTTCGCGCTCGACACGACCGCCGACGCGCTCTCGCTCTACCGGGTGCTGCGGCTCATCAACCCCTCGCCGTACATGTACCTCTTCGAGTGGGACGACCTCGAGATCGTCGGCTCCTCGCCCGAGGCGCTCGTGCGCCTCGCCGGCGACACCGCGACGATCTGGCCGATCGCGGGCTCCCGGCCGCGCGGCGCCGACGACGCCGCCGACGCCGCGCTCGCGGCGAGCCTCCTCGCCGACGACAAGGAGCGCGCCGAGCACGTCATGCTCGTCGACCTCGCGCGCAACGACCTCGGCCGCGTGTCGGCGCTCGGCTCGGTCGCCGTCGACGAGTTCATGAGCCTCGTGCGCTACAGCCACGTCATGCACCTGCACTCGGCGGTGTCGGGTCGGGTGCGCCCGGGGACCTCCGCGGTCGACGTGCTGCGTGCGACGTTCCCGGCGGGCACGCTGTCGGGCGCGCCGAAGGTCCGGGCGATGGAGATCATCGACGACCTCGAGCCGGTGCGCCGCGGGCCCTACGGCGGCGGGATCGGCTACCTCGACCTCGCCGGTGACATGGACCTCTGCATCGCCATCCGCACGCTCCTGCTCACCGGGGGGCGCGCGTACGTCCAGGCCGGTGCGGGCCTCGTCGCCGACTCCGTGCCCGAGGCCGAGTACGCCGAGACCCGGGCCAAGGCCATGGCGCTGCTCGCCGCGGTCAAGGCCGCCGAGCAGCTGCTCGCCGAGGTCGACGGGTAGCGGCGGTGGCGAGCGCGCGCGCGACCGGGCCCGCCGCGGCCCTCCTCGCCGTCGTCGGGGGCCTCGTCCTGCTCGGTGCGGTGACGGCGTCGTGGGCCGAGGGCGTCGTCGTGCGCGACGTCGCCGGTGCGGAGGTCACCGAGACCGCCGCGGTCGCCGGGGCCGAGCTCGCGCCGGTCGCGCTCGGCGCCGGGCTGCTCGCGGGGCTCGCCGGCATCGCGCTCGTGCCCGCCCGCGGGCGCCTGCGCCGGCTCGCCGGCCTGCTCCTCCTCGCCCTCGGCCTGCTCGCCGGCGTCGACGTCGTCCGCGGCGCGCTCGCCGCCGCCCAGCGCGGCGCGCTCACCGCCGCTCCCGCCCTCGCGGGCCTCGCCGTGGTCGCGCTGCTCGCCGGCGGCGCGCTCGCGCTGCGCCGCGACCGTCCCCCGCCGGCCCTGCCCGCGCGCTTCGACCTCGACGAGGCCGAGGAGGCCGGGGAGTGGTCGCAGGCCGTCGACCCGCGCGACGAGGAGCCCTGAGCCGCCCCGCTCAGCTGATCGCGGCGAGGAGCTCCCAGCAGGCGACCTCGGCGCAGGCCCGGCCGCCCTCGGCGGTGATCGCCGCGGCGGTGCTCGTCGGTCCGGTGGGGTAGGCGCGCGAGGTGATCGCGGCCTCCTCGCCGACGAAGACCTCGATCGTCGAGGCGTCGACGACGACGGTGAGCCCGACGCGACCGCTCGACGGGTCGAACGCGCAGCGCTCCGTGGCCGTCTCCGCGGCCTGCGAGCGGCTCGAGGCGCCGCGCTCGAGGCGCACCTCACCCGCCCGGCGGTCGACGACGAGGTCGGTGTGCTCGCGACGGTCGGGGGAGGCGAGCAGCTCGATGCGCACCGCGTCGGCGTCGTCGAGGCGCAGGTCGGCCTCGAGCCAGAGGTGCGCGCCAGCCTCGGTGAGGGGGTGGCGCTCGCCGGCGGCGAGGTCGAGCCCGGCCTCGAGCAGGGGCGTGCCGCGCAGCCCGGCGAGCTCGGCGGCCGGGCGGCTGCGCAGCGCGCCGTCGGGGCCGACCCAGACCTCCCGCGGCAGGGTCAGCGTGCCCGCCCAGCCCTGCCGGGTGCAGGCCGTCGGGGTCTGCGACTCGGTGATCCAGCCCCACAGCAGCGTGCGACCCCGCCGGTCGCGCATCACCGCGGGGGCGTAGAACGCCGAGCCGTGGTCGACGAGGTGGCGCGACTTCTCGACGAAGCCCTCGGGGGTGACCTCGCCGGCCAGCCCGACGACCTTGCGGCGGCTCGGGTCCTCGCGGTCGAGGACCGAGATGATGAGCACGTCGCCGTCCTCACCACGCACGAGCTGGGGACACTCCCACATGATCCCGGTGTCGTGGGTGTCGTGACGGTCGCCGACACCGCGGTGGAAGACCCCCGCGTACTCCCAGCGCAGGAGGTCGTCGGAGACGTAGCGGTAGATGATCCCGCCGACGTCGCGGCTGCCGGAGCCGACGATCTGCTGCCAGCGGCCGTCCTCGAACCACACGAACGGGTCGCGGAAGCCCTCGGTGGCCTCGGGGGAGGGCGGCCCGTCGACGACGGGGTTGGCGGCGTGGGCCCGCAGGCGGGTGAGGTCCTCCGAGGCCCGGGCGAGGCAGGTCGTCTCCACCCGCATGTCCTCGTCGGCGCCGACGACGCCGGTGTAGACCGCGATGGGCGCGCCGTTGCCGTCGTCGACCATGCAGCCCGAGAAGCAGCCGTCGGCGTCGGGGCCCCCCGGGGTCGGGCGCAGGGCGACGGGCATCTGCCGCCAGTGCACGAGGTCGGTGCTCACCGCATGGCCCCAGTAGGGGGTGTCCCACTCACAGGAGAAGGGGTTGTACTGGTAGTAGACGTGGTAGTGCCCCTGCCACTCGATGAGGCCGTTGGGATCGTTGATCCATCCCGACGGGGCGGTGAGGTGCGCCCGGGGCCGGTTGGGCTTCATGGCGGTGCTCTCCTGACGTCGGTGGGTGGCGGGCCGTTCGCGGCGGGGCCTCAGCCCTTGAGGCCGCCGCGCATGAGGCCCTCGATGACGAAGCGCTGCGCGATGATGAAGATCACGAGGACGGGGATGAGGGAGATGACGATCCCGGCGAGGACGATGGAGATCGAGCCGGTGCCCATGTAGCCCTGGAGGTTGACGAGCCCCAGCGGCAGCGTGAAGTTCTCCGGGCTGGAGAGGAACACCAGCGGCCGGAAGAACTCGTTCCAGTGGTAGTTGAAGGCGAGGATCGCCACGACCGCGAGGCCGGGCTTGGCCAGCGGCAGGTAGACGCGGTAGAAGATCTGCCACTGCCCTGCGCCGTCGATGGACGCGGCCTCGGCGAGCTCGTCGGGCACGGTCTTGAAGTACTGGCGCATGAGGAACGTGCCGAAGGCCGTCGGCCACGCCGGCACGATGAGCGAGAGCAGGGTGTCGGCCCAGCCGATCTGGGTGATGAGGATGAACACCGGCACGATCGTGACCTGGATCGGCACCATGATCGTCGCGAGGACGAGCCCGAAGAGGAGCTTGCGCCCGGGGAACTCGAGCTTGGCGAAGGCGTAGCCGGCGAGGCTCGCCGTGGCCATCTGCCCGAGGACGATCGCGACGGTGACGATGATGTTGTTCGTGAGGTAGCGGGCGAACTGCGACACCTCGAAGACCGCGAGGTAGTTCTCCCAGACGAAGTCCGTCGGCAGCCACTGCGGCGGCAGCGTGAACGACTCGGCGGGAACGCGCAGCGAGGTCGACACCGCCCACAGCAGCGGGGCGAGCATGACCGCCGCAGCGAACAGCAGCAGCGCGAGCGACCCGTAGTGCGACAGCAGCTGACGCGGGCCCCTGCGGCGCTCACGCGGTGGGGGCGAGTCCGGGAGACCGGCGTCGGGTGTGACGTCGGAGCTGGCGGGACGGGAGGTCAGGGCGTCGACGGCCACGGCTGGCTCCTACTGGTAGAAGACCCAACGGGTGCTGAGGCGGAACTGCAGGGCGGTGACGAGGAGGATGAGCACGAAGAGGACGACGCTGATCGCCGCGCCGTAGCCGAGCTCGAGGTTGCGGAACGCCGCGTCGTAGATCCCCATGACGACGGTGCGCGTGCTGTCGCCGGGCCCGCCGCGGGTCATGACGTAGGGCTGGTCGAAGACCTGCATCGCGTTGATGAAGCTCATGACCGCGGCGACGAGCAGCGAGGGGCTCACGAGCGGGATGGTGATGTGGACGAGGCGGCGCCAGCCCGCCGCGCCGTCGACGTCGGCGGCGTCGAGGACGTCGCGCGGCATCGACGCGACCCCGCCGAGGATGATGAGGAACGTGAACCCGAGCTGGTGCCAGACGAAGGTGAGCACGACGGCGAACAGCGCGTACGGCGAGGAGTTCAGCCACGGGACCGGGTCGATGCCGACGAGCCCGAGGTAGTAGTTCGCGATGCCGAAGCTCTCGTTGAACGTGTAGGTCAGGACGATCGAGATCGACGCCGCCGAGGTCAGCAGCGGGAAGACGTAGGCTGCGCGCAGCCCGACCCGCAGCCAGCCGGGCATCGCCCGCTGCAGGCCGAGAGCGAGCATGAGCGCGATGCCGAGCTGCAGGCCGACCGCGAGCGCGACGAAGATCGCGGTGTTGAGGAACGTCGTCAGCGTGCGCGCGTCGCTGACGAGCCGCTCGTAGTTCGCGAGCCCGACGAACTCGGGGTCGGTGATGAGGTTCCACTCGAAGAGGCTCAGCAGCAGCGCGACGACGATGGGGATCGCGGTGAAGATCGAGATCCCGACGATGCTCGGCGAGAGGAAGACGTAGCCGAGCAGGGCCCGCCGTCGTCGCAGCCCGTCCATGTCCTTGGTGGAGAAGGCCGTGCGCAGCGTCCTGCGCTCCGCGACGCTCGTGTCGGTGGCCATGTCGGACCCTCCGTGCGGTCGTCCTCGGGGGTGAGGGGGGTTCGGGTCCGCCGCCCGCGCGCTTCGCGGGCGGCGGCGGGTGGGGGCCGGTGTCGGGGGCCGACCCCCACCGCGGCGGCGGCCTAGTACTGGTCGCCGTGGGCCTCGAGGATCTCCTCGAGCTCGGCCTGCAGCCCGTCCATCGCCTCCTGCGGGGTCTCCGCGCCGCTGACCGCCAGCTGCGTCCAGCGCACGAAGGCCTCGGTCATCGGGTTGGCGATCGGCGGCGCCGGGATCGGCGCGGTCTCGGGGTGGTCGTCGAGGGTGGCGTAGAACGTCTCCCAGTTCGCCGGCCCGGTGTCGGCGTAGCGCTCGTCGTTGACCATCGAGCGGCGCACCGGCGTCGTGACGTTGGCCTGGTGCTCCGGCCGCAGCTCCATGACCTCGCGCTGGATCGTGTGCTTGATCCAGGCCCAGGCCGCCTCCTTGTTCTCGCTGTCGTCGGTCATGACGAAGCCGGCGGTCCCGAACTGGTGGCGCTGGCTCTCCCACTCGGGCCAGAGCTGGACGTCGAAGTCGCCGGGCTCCATGCCCGCGCCGGCCAGACCGCCGGCCCAGAAGCCCCCGGCGGGGGTCATCCCCATCTGCTCGGAGGCGAAGAAGCCCTCGAGGAGCTCCCCGCCGCCGATCTCGACCGCGGGGGTCAGGCCCTCGTCACGGAGCTCGACGACGTACTCGAGCGCCTCGACGACCTCGGGGGAGTTCGCGGTCGGCTCCTCCCAGCGCCAGCCGCCGCCACGGCCCTCCGCGGCAGGGTCCTCGGCGTAGAAGCGCTCCCAGAGCCACTCCCCGCCGGGCGCGCGCTCCTCGGTGAAGAGGTTGCCGTCGTTGGCGAAGATCCACGGCATCCACGAGCCCCACAGGCGGTTCGTCCAGCCGTAGCCGAAGTCGGCGTCGGTCTCCTCGGCGATCGCGCGGGCGTAGTCCTCGAAGTCGTCCTTCGTCCAGTCGGCGTCGGGCATCTCGAGCCCCGCCTCCTCGAGGAGGGAGGTGTTGAGGTACATGTTCGCCGCGTTCCAGTCGTCGGGGAACTGGTAGAGCGAGCCCTCGTACATCATCGCCTCGACGAGGGCCGGGTGGACGTCGTCGAAGTAGTCCTCGAGCTCCTCGGCGTCGCGCTCGACGAACTCGTCGAGGGGGTGGCCGAGCCCCTCGGCGGCGAAGAGCTGGGTGCCCTCCGTGGCCACGGCGACGAGGTCGGGGGTGTTGCCCGCGGCCACCTCGGCGAGGACCGCGGTGAAGTAGTCCTCCCAGTCGACGGCGCTGATCGGCAGGAACTCCACCGCGACGTCGGGGTAGACCTCGTTGAAGCTCTCGACGCGGGGGTCGCTGATCGAGTCCTCGTCCGTGAAGAGCGCGATGCGCAGGGTGCCCTCGACCTCACCGTCGGCCGCAGCCTCGCCATCAGCCTCGCCATCGTCGTCGTCGACGGCCTCCTCGGTCGCCTCCTCCTCCTGCTCGTCCTCAGCGGTGTCGGCGTCGTCGTCGGCGCACGCCGCGGCGACGAGCGCGAGCAGTGCGACGAGTGCGAGCAGCGCCTTCCATCCCTTGCGGTGCCGTGACTGGTCCATCGGTGACTTCCTCTCCTGTGCCGGGTCGGTGCCGCGGTGGGGTGCCGCGGCGTGGCGGTCCTGCGGGCCGGGCGCCCCCGGGGCGTGGCCGTGGCGGGCGATCCCCGGCTCAGCCGGGTGGGGGACCGACCGAGCCGCGCTCGACGAGCGGGCAGGGCATGAGCTTCTGCTTCGGTGGGGTCGCAGGGTCGTCGATGAGGCGGATGAGCCGCTCGATGGCCCAGCGCCCCATCGCCTCGTGGGGCAGCTGCATCGTCGTGAGGCCCGGGTCGAGCCAGCCGGCGATGAGCTCGAGGTTGTCGAAGCCGACGATCGAGAGCTCCTCGGGGATGCGCAGCCCGAGGGTGCGGGCGGCGGCGTAGGCGCCGGCGGCGGCCCGGTCGCTGAAGCAGAACAGCGCCGTGGGCCGCTCCGGCTGCTCGAGCAGCGCGATCGTCGCCTCCACCGACACCGCCCGGTTCTCCGGCACCGTCTCGCCGACGAGCGCGGGGTCGAGCTCGAGGCCGGCGTCCTTGAGGGCCCGCTCGTAGCCCTCGAGGCGCAGCCCGGTCGCGGGGATGTCGGTGAAGTTCTGCAGGTAGCCGATGCGGGTGTGGCCCGCCTCGACGAGATGGGTCACCGCGTCGTAGGCGCCCTGGACCTCGTCGGGCACGACGCTGGTGAGCGAGGCCTCGGGGTCGCGCGCGTCGACGAGGACCGTCGGCGTCTCGGCGGGGATCGCCGGCGGGCTGATGACCTGGTGGAACATCGCGCCGTAGACGATCCCGTCGAGCTGGCGGTAGGACAGCTCCTCGATGGTCTGGCGCTCGCGGTCGGGGTTGCCCATCGTCTCGGCGACGACGAGCACGTAGCGCGCCGCCCATGCCGCCTCCTGCGCGCCCTTGATGAGCGCGCCTGCGTAGGGCTGGGTCGCGACCTCGTCGGAGATGAGCGCGAGGGTCATCGAGCGCTGCGTCCGGAGGCTGCGCGCCATCGCGTTGCCGCGGTAGTGGAGGTCCTCGGCGGCGTCGAGGATGCGCTGGCGGGTGGCGTCGGGGATGCGCTCGGCCTTGCCGTTGAGCACGACCGAGGCCGTCGAGGTCGACACGCCGGCACGCTGGGCGACGTCGACGAGCCGGACCGGGGGATGCGCGTCGTGACCCATCTGCTGAATCCTTTCGCCAAATCGTTTTTACAAGCCGCTGCTGACGGCTGTCAAGAGGTTTCTCGCACCGAGTCGACCGGCCTGTGGCAGCGCGTGGCTCGGCGCTCGTCAGGGTTGCGCGGCGTCGCGGGTTGCCGGGGGGCGTCAGACCCGTGGCGCCGGCGCGGGTGCCCCCATGCGGCCCTGGAGCGCCCGGCCGACCGCCGCACCGAGCAGGGCGACGGCGATGGCGATCCCGAAGGCGGGGCGCACCCCGAAGGCGTCGGCCGCGGCGCCGTCGACGAGGGCGGCGAGCGGGCGTGTGCCGAGGAAGGCGACGGTCCACAGGGCCATGACCCGCCCCCGCACGTCCTCGCGCACCCGGCGCTGGAGCAGGGCGGTGAGGCTCGTGAGGGCGAGGAGGAAGCCCGCGCCCATCGCCGCGAAGCCGACGAGCGCGAGCGCGGCGACCGGCGCGAGCGCGGCGAGGGCGAGCCCGCAGGCGAGCAGGAGGCTGCCCCCCGTCGCGACGGTGGCGAGGCCGGCGCGGCGCTGGGCCCGCCCGGCGAGCAGCGCGACCGCCGCGGCGCCGAGGCCGAAGGCGCTGACGAGGAAGGCCACGAGCCCGTCACCGCCGCCGAGCGCGGCGGCGAGCGGCGGCGCGAGGGTGTTGATGGGATCGGTGGCGAAGCCGACCGCGCCGACGCCGACGAGGAGCAGGACGAGGACCCCGTCGGCGCGGACGTAGGCGAGTCCCGCCCGCACCGAGCGGTCCCCGCTGCCGCTGCGGTCGACCTCCCGCGGACGGATGACCGCGAGCGCGCCGATGAGGGCGAGGAAGCTCACGGCGTTGGCGACGAAGGCGACCTCGGCGCCGACGGTGGCGAGGAGCACCCCGCCGACCGCGGGGCCGAGCGCGCGGCCGATGTTGAAGGTCAGCGAGGTCAGCGCGACAGCGTCCTCGAGGTCGGCGTCGGGCACGAGCGCGGGCACGAGGGCGTTGAGCGCGGGGCCGGCGAAGGCGACGCCGACGCCGATGCCCCCGCTCGCGGCGATGACCGGCCACGCGCCGGGCAGCCCGTCGACGCCGAGCACGACGACGGCGACGGCGATCGCCGTCGCGCTCGCCGCGGCGACCGACTGGCTCGCGAGCAGGAGCAGCCGCCGGTCGAGGCGGTCGGCGAGCGCGCCCGCCCAGGGGGAGAGCACCGCGAGGGAGGCGAACTGCGCGACGCTCACGAGCCCGACGAGCAGGGCCGAGCCGGTGAGGTTGAAGACGACGACCGCCGCGGTGACGTTGTAGAGCCAGTTGCCGCTGTTCGAGGCGAGGTTGCCGAGGAACCACGGCCCGAACGTCGGGTCGGTGAGCAGGGCGCGCACCGGGCGCGGCGTCGCGGCGTCGGGCGCGGGGGAGTCGGCCATCACGCGGACGCTACCCTGCCGTCGGTGCGTCACGCCCCGCGCGGCGGCACGCATCCGCCCCGCGTCGACCGATCGGAGCCCGCCCGTGGAGAGCTTCCTCGACCTCGCCTGCGCGCAGGCCCGCGAGCGCGTCGCCGAGGCGCGTCGCCTCGTCGGTGACGCCGCGCTGCGCGAGCAGGGGCTGGCCACCCCCACCCCGCCGTCGCTCGCCGCAGCACTCGGCGGGCCGGGCACCGCGGTCATCGCCGAGCTCAAGCGGGCGAGCCCCTCGGCGGGCCACCTCGCCTGGCTGCCCGACCCCCTCGCCCGGGCGCGGGCCTACGTCGACGGCGGCGCGGCGGCGGTGAGCGTGCTCACCGAGCCGGCGCACTTCCGCGGCACGCTCGCCGACCTCGCCGTCGTCGCCGCCGGCACCGACGCGCCGACGATCCGCAAGGACTTCCTCGTCGACGCCTACCAGGTGTGGGAGGCGCGCGCGGCCGGGGCGGCGGCGGTCCTGCTCATCGTCGCCGCGCTCGACGACGCCACGCTCGCCGGCCTGCTCGCCGAGGCCGGGCAGGCCGGCCTCGAGGCCCTCGTCGAGGTGCACGACGTCGCCGAGGCCGAGCGCGCCCGGACGGCGCTGGCGGCGGCCGCCCCGACGACGCGCCCCGTCGTCGGCGTCAACGCCCGCGACCTCGCCACCCTCGAGGTCGACCCGGCGCGCTTCGCCGCCTGCGTCGCGGCGCTGCCGGACGGCGCGCTCGCCGTCGCCGAGTCGGGCGTGGCCGCGCCCGCCGACGTCGCCCGGGTCGCCGCCGCCGGCGCCGACGCCGTGCTCGTCGGCACCCACGTCGTCACGGCGGTGGATCCCGCCGCCGAGGTGCGTAGCCTGGTGGCAGCCGGGCGTGGCGAGCGGGGGGACGACCCGGGCCGAGCGACGTTGGAGCGACCGTGACCGCGACCGACCTTCCTGCCACCGACGCCAGCCACTACGGCCGCTTCGGCGGCCGCTTCGTGCCCGAGGCGCTCATCGGGGCCCTCGGCGAGCTCGAGGCCGCCCTCGCCGAGGCCCAGGCCGACCCCGCGTTCGGCGCGCGCATGGCCGCACTGCGCGAGGACTACGGCGGCCGCCCGACGAAGCTCTACCTCGCCGAGCGCCTCACCGCCCACGGGGGCGGGGCGCGGATCTACCTCAAGCGCGAGGACCTCGCGCACACCGGCAGCCACAAGCTCTGCAACGTCCTCGGCCAGGGGCTGCTCGCCGAGCGCATGGGCAAGCGCCGCCTCATCGCCGAGACCGGGGCGGGCCAGCACGGCGTGGCCACGGCGACGATCGCCGCGCTGCTCGGCATGGAGTGCATCGTCTACATGGGCGAGGAGGACACCCGCCGCCAGCACCTCAACGTCGTGCGGATGCAGCTCATGGGCGCTGAGGTCGTGCCGGTGACCTCGGGCACGCGCACGCTCAAGGACGCGATCAACGAGGCGATGCGCGACTGGGTCACCAACGTCGCCACGACGCACTACCTCATCGGCTCGGTCGTCGGCCCCCACCCCTTCCCGATGCTCGTGCGGGAGTTCGTCAAGGTCATCGGCGAGGAGACCCGCGTCCAGATCCTCGAGCGCGAGGGCCGCCTGCCCGACGCCGTCGTCGCCTGCGTCGGCGGTGGCTCGAACGCCATGGGGATGTTCCACCCCTTCATCGACGACGCCGGGGTGCGCCTCGTCGGCGTCGAGGCCGGCGGAGAGGGCCTCGACACCCCCCGCCACGCCGCGACGATCTCCGGTGGCACCGAGGGCATCCTCCACGGCGCGCGCAGCTACGTCCTCCAGGACGACTACGGCCAGGTGCGCCCCACCCACTCGGTCTCCGCCGGCCTCGACTACCCGGGTGTCGGCCCCGAGCACGCCTGGCTCGCCGACTCCGGTCGCGGGACCTACCTCGCGGCGAGCGACACCGAGGCCCTCGAGGGCTTCCGGCTGCTCTCCGAGCTCGAGGGCATCATCCCGGCCCTCGAGCCCGCCCACGCGGTCCTGCCCGCGCTGCGCCTCGCCGGCGAGCTCGGGCCCGACGGCGTCGTCGTCCTCAACCTCTCGGGTCGCGGCGACAAGGACGTCGACGAGGTCGAGCGGGTCCTGCGCGAGGTCCGCGGGGAGGCCCTCGGCGCCGAGGCGACGTCGTGAGCGCGGCCACGCCGACCGCGGCGGGCGCGCGCGCGGCGAGCGTCGAGGCGGCGATCCGCGCCGCCAACGACGAGGGCCGCGCCGCCCTCGTCGTGTACCTGCCGGCGGGCTATCCCGACCTCGCCGGCTCCCGGGCCTGCCTCGAGGCCGCGGTGGAGGGCGGGGCGGACCTCCTCGAGGTCGGCTTCCCCTACTCCGACCCGCTCATGGACGGCCCGACGATCCAGGCCGCCAACCAGGTCGCCCTCGAGGCCGGCCTCACGCCCCGCGACGACTTCGCGATGTGCGCCGAGCTCACCGCGGCGATCGACGTGCCCGCGCTCGTGATGACGTACTACAACCTCGTGTGGCACTACGGGGGCACCGAGCGGCTCGAGGCCTTCGCCGTCGACGCCGCCGAGGCGGGCCTGGCCGGGGCGATCATCCCCGACCTGCCCGGTGAGGAGGGCGGACCGTGGCGCGCCGTCGCCGACGCCCACGACCTCGCGACGGTGTTCCTCACCGCGCCGGTCTCCTCCGAGGAGCGCCTCGCCGCCGCCGCGCAGGCCTCGACCGGGTTCGTCTACGCGACCTCGACGATGGGGGTGACCGGCGCCCGCGAGACCCTCGCCGACAGCGCACGACCGCTCGTCGAGCGCCTGCGGGCGCTCAGCGGGCGGCCCGTCTGCGTCGGCATCGGCGTGTCGACCGCCGCGCAGGCCGAGGAGGTCGCCGGCTTCGCCGACGGCGTCATCGTCGGCTCCGCCCTCGTGCGGGCGATCGCGGCGGGCGGGCCGTCCGCGGTCGCCGAGCTCACCGCCGAGCTCGCCGAGGGCTGCCGCCGCGGCTACCCCGGCTGAGGGGCGCTCACGAACCGAGCACGACGGCGCCGACGAGCACGACGGTGATCGCCACCGCCACGACGGCGGTGAGGACGAAGAGCACCCGGGTCAGGCGCCAGCCCGTCGGGGGCTCGCCCGGCCGCGGCCCGCGGCGGGGCTCGGCGCGGTTGGCCTCGGGCCCGGCCTCGCCGCTCACGCCGGCCCCACGATGACGAGGAGGGCGAGGGCGACCGCGCCACGGGCGGTCCACAGCAGCGTGCGCAGCCAGTTCGTCGCGACGAGCCGGCGGTGCGCCGAGGGGTCGAAGCCCTCCGACAGCGCCCGGTGCAGCGGCACCTGGGCGACGACCGTCGAGGCGACGATCCCGGCGAGCAGGAGCGCACCGCCCCAGGCGAGCGCGCGGGCGGCGCCCGGCGGGGCGAGCAGGGCGAGGGCGAGGGTCGTCGCGGCCTCGACGCCCCACGGCACGGCGAGCAGCCCGGTGATCCGGCGGGTGTGCGCGGCCTCGTAACCGGCGAAGGCGCCGTCGCCGACGGCAGCGAAGAGCGGGTAGTGCAGGACCTGGATCGTCCAGATGAGCCCGACCATCGCCCACGTCGCGGCGGCGTGGGCCAGCAGCAGCGCCGTCACGCCGCGATGTCGGCGAGAACGGCCTCGGCGGCCCGGCGTCCCGAGCGCAGCGCGCCGTTGATCGAGGCGTTCTCGCGGTGGTCCCCGGCGACGTAGCGGCCCGCGCCGAGGCGGTGGGCGCGCACGGGCTCGGCGAGGGCCGGGGGGTCCTGGGCGGGCTGGGCGTGGGCGACGTGGTAGGCCCCGAGCAGCCGCCAGGTGCGCACCCCGGGACCGAACCAGCCGCGCAGCTGCTCGCGCACGGCGTCGGCGAGGGCCTCGGCGCGCAGGCCGCCGCCCTCGACGACCGAGGCCGAGACGAGCGCGGCGCCGTCGGGGGCGTAGCCGGGGGCGATCTGGCTCGGCACGCAGAGGTGGTTGACCGGTCCGGAGTCGTCGCCGTCGAGGATGAGCATGGGCTCGGCCACCGGCGGGCGCTCCGCGGCGAAGTAGAGCGTCGTCGTCGCCCGCGAGCCGGGGTCGTCGACCTCCTCGAGCAGGGTCGCCGCGCCCGGACCGTCGGTGGCCACGAGCACGGCGTGGCGCGCGTAGAGCTCGTCGCCGTCGGCGAGCGTGGCCTCGCGCCCGTGCAACGCGGCGACCGCGGTGCCCATGCGCAGGCGCGCGGCGGGCAGATGGGAGGCGAGCTGGGTGGGGATCGCCTCGATGCCCCCCGCGGGCAGGACGCTGTCGCCCTCGGCGAACATCTTCATGACGAAGCGGAACATCCGGTTGGAGGTCGCGAGCTCGGGGTCGAGGAGCACGCCGCCGAGGAACGGCCGGAAGAAGCGGTCGATGATCCGCTCGCTGAAGCCGAGCGCGCGCAGGTCCTCGAGGGTCGTCTGCTCGGGCACGGCGAAGGGGTCCTCGTCGCGCACCCGGCGGCGCAGGCTCGCGACGCGCAGCTTGTCGGCGAGCGAGCCGATCGGCGCGCGCGCGCTGCGCAGGGCGCGGCTCGGCAGTCGGAACGGGTCGCTGACCGGCCGCAGGGACCCCTCGACGCGCACGAGCGCGCCCGGCAGGAAGGCGTGGAGGTCGAGGGCGTCGTAGTCGAGGGCCTCGCGCGCCTCGGGGTAGGCGGTGAGCAGCACCTGGAAGCCGCGGTCGAGGGCGAAGCCGTCGACGACGTCGGTGCGCACCCGCCCGCCCGGGGCGTCGGCGGCGTCGAGCAGGAGCCAGTCGACGTCGGCGTCCTCGAGTGCCCTCGCCGCGGCGAGCCCGGCAAGCCCGCCGCCGACGATGAGGACGTCGGTGTCCGCGGCGCTCATCGCAGCCTCCTCGTCGTCGTGTGCTCCTCGAGGCGTGTCCCGCTCATGCTACGCCGCGGGGCGGCCGAGCACGTCGCGCAGGCAGCCCTCGAGCTCGGGGTGGGCGAAGCGGTAGCCGGTCGCCTCGGCGACCCGCGGGACGGCCCGCAGGCTCGGGTAGAGCAGCCCGTCGACCATCTCGCCAAGCAGCAGGCGCGGAGCGAGCTTGGGGATCGGCACGACCGCCGGGCGTCGCAGGACCTTCGCGAGGGTGCGGGTGAACTCGGCGTTCGTCACCGGGTTGGGTGCGGTGGCGTTGACCGGGCCCTCGACCTCCGGCGTCGTGAGGACATGGTGGTAGAGCCCCACGACGTCGTCGAGGGAGATCCACGGGTCGTACTGACGGCCGTTGCCGAAGCGCCCGCCGAGACCGGCCCGGAAGATCGGCAGCTGCTTGCCGAGCGCGCCGCCCTCGGGGCTCAGCACCGCGGAGGTCCGCAGGTGCGCGACGCGCACGCCCGCCTCGCGCGCGGGGTCGGCGGCGGCCTCCCAGGCGACGCAGACCCGGGCGAGGAAGTCCTCACCGGCGGGGCTCTCCTCGGTGAGGACCTCGTCGCCCCCGTCGGCGTAGTAGTTGATCCCCGACGCGCAGACGAGCGTGCGTGGCCCCTCGTCGCCGAGCGACGCGAGGGTCTCGGCGAGCAGCCGGGTGCTGTCGGTGCGGCTCTCGAGGATGCGGCGCTTGCGCTCGGCGGTCCAGCGGCCGGAGGCGATCGATTCCCCGGCGAGGTGGACGACGGCGTCGACGCCCCGCAGCGCGCCTGCGTCGATGCGCCCGCTCGCGGGGTCCCAGAAGGCCTCGTCGTCGGCGGGGTCGCGCCGCACGAGGCGCACGACGTCGTGGCCGCCGGTGGTGAGGAACGCGGTGAGGGCCTCGCCGATGAGGCCCGACGAGCCGGTGATGGCGATGCGCATGGGGGTCACTCCCTTCCGTCGGGCCGCGGCGTGCGCGGCGAGGTCGGCCACCGTGCGGCGGTGGCGGTAGGCGAACATCCGCGCGAGCTGGCGGCGGACGATCGGCCCCGCGACGGCCTCGCCGAGCGCCCCGAGGGGCAGGCGGTAGACGACGTCGTCGGTGAGCACGCTGGCCTCCTCGCCCTCGGCGGCGAAGAGGTGGCGGTGGTCGAAGGCCGCGAACGGGCCGGACTCCTGGACGTCGCGGAACTCCCGCGGCGGGTCGTAGGTGACGTGGCGGGCGTGCCAGCGCGGTGCGAGGCGGGTCGGGCCCATCCGCAGGACGACCCGCGAGCCCTCCGCGAGGGAGCCGTCGCGGTGCTCGACGCGGCCGGGAAGGAAGGGCGGGGAGAGCCGCTCGAGCGCGCCAGGGCGGTCGTGCCAGGCGAAGGCCTCCTCCTGGCCGACCGGCAGCCGGCTCGCGTAGGTGAAGCGCGGCATCAGCCGGTCCGCCGCGGCTGGACGGTGCCCATGCCGCCATCGACGCCGAGGACCTGGCCGGTGACCCAGCCGTTCGCCGGGTCGAGCAGCCACGCGAGCGCCGAGGCGATGTCGTCGGGCTCGCCGAGGCGCCCGAGGGGGTGCATGTGCTCGCTGACCTTGCGGGAGGTCTCGTTGCTCGTGAGCCGCTCGGTCATCGGCGTGGCGACGAGGCCGGGGGCCACGGCGTTGACGCGGATGCCGCGCGCGGCGTAGGAGGCCGCCGCGGCGACGACGAGGCCCTCGACGCCGGCCTTCGCCGCGGCGATCGCCTCGTGGTGGTTCATGCCGAAGCGGCCGGCGACCGAGGAGACGAGCGCGATGGACCCGCCGCTGCGCTGCATCGCCTTCGTCGCGGCGCGCACGAGGAAGAACGCGCTGTCGAGGTTCGTGGCGACGACGTCGCGGTACTCCTCGACGCTCGTGCGGTGCGCGGGCTTGAGCAGGAGCGAGCCCACGGCGCTCGCCGCGGCGTCGAGGCGGCCGTGGGCCTCGGTGACCCCCTCGACGAGCGCGTCGACCGCCTCGGGGTCGGTCGCGTCGGCGAGGCGCACCTCGACGCCCGCGCCGACCTCGGCGGCGACGGCCTCGAGGGGCTCGCGGCGCCGTCCGGCGACGACGACGTGGTAGCCGGACCCGGCGAGGCGGCGGGTGAGGGCGCTGCCGATGCCCCCACCGCCCCCGAGCACGAGTGCGACTGCTTGCTCCGTCATGGCGGGTCCCTTCGGTCGAGAGGGCCGAGCCCTCGCTGCCCCCTCCGGCGGACGTTCATACCCATCCTGCGCGTGGTGGCACGCCCGGCATCCGCCACGGTGCCGCCCCCGGGGGCAAGGGGAGGGGGGGATAGGCCACCGCGCCGGCGGGTAGGCGAGGGCGCATGAGCCCTCCGGTGACGATCGTCGCAGCGCACGGCAACGGTGGGGGAGGGCTGCGCTTCGCCCTCCTCCACGAGCACCTCCCTGCGGGCGTGCGGCTCGTCGCGCCGACCCTGCCGGGCTTCCCCGACGTGCCCGCCGACCCGGCGCTCACCGACGTCGCCGGCTACGCCGAGGCCCTCGCCGGCCACGTGCTCGCCGCGCCGCGGCCGCGCGTCGTCCTCGGCCACGGCATCGGTGGCGCGTTCGCCCTCGACCTCCTCCAGCGCCACGTCGGGGAGGTCGACGGCGTCATCCTCCACGCGCCGGTCGGCACCCGCCTCGACGAGCGCGCGCTGCCGCGCCTCATGCGCCTGCCCGGCGCGACGCGCCTGCTGCAGCAGGCGATCGCCGCACGGCCGGCGCGGCCGCTGCTGCGCCGCGTCGCGCTCACGCCCGAGACGCCCGTCGACGTCGCCGACCGCATGCTCGCCGCCTACGGGCGCTGCACCGCCTTCGGGACGATGTTCCGCCTCATCGACGCCGAGTGGTTCGCCTCGCTCGCCCCCGTCGACGTGCCGGCGGTCCTGCTCTGGGGCGAGGACGAGCGGCTCCTCGCCGTCGAGCAGGTCGAGGACTACCGCGCCCTCCTGCCGCGGGCCGAGATCGTCCGCGT